>ENA-ORTQ01001458-ORTQ01001458.1-human-gut-metagenome-genome-assembly--contig:-NODE-1458-length-24786-cov-2.899074_pt1 | contig 24786 bp, 21 predicted proteins | sample MGYA00241912_ERZ509188 | MGnify/ENA primary metagenome ERZ509188 (study PRJEB26280, sample SAMEA2338849) | human gut metagenome | biome: human gut; feature: human-associated habitat; material: faeces...
CGATTGCCTGCTGAATCACACGGTCTACTACCGTGGGGATTCCCAGCTTTCGCACTCCGCCATCTGGTTTCGGGATTTCCTTCCGCCGTACCGGACTGGGCTTATAGCTACCGTTCCGGATACTCCGCAAAAGCTCTTTCCTGTGTTCCGTTAACCACGGCAGGGCTTCCTCTACGGTCATTCCGTCGGTTCCCGCTGCTCCGTGGTTTCTCTTGACCCGCTTGTAAGCTCTGTTCAGGTTATTCCTGTCCAGTATTGCTTCCAGCAGGTCGCTTGCACCGTCTCGTTCTCTCCCTTCTCTGCGGTCAGTGCTCTGCGCTTCTGCATACCCTTTGTGTTCCACACTATCTCTTTGCAGGAAGCCTTCGTTTCCTTGGTATTCTGCGTTCAACACACTGACCTCCTATTACAATAAATTTGGACAGGAAAGTCGGGCAGCCAGTCCGGCTTTCTTTCCATCTCTTGCCTATGTAACCGCCACATTTACCGCACGGGATTCGGGCAGCATTGGACTTTGTGTTGTCTGGCACACTCATCCGTCCCTGTGCGGCCTACTATGTGATTTCTGTTCGTCGGTTCAGGAGTTTGCCCGCCCAGGCTCCTCACCTTGTCATCCGGCTTCCTTCTGATTCCTCCTCACGATGGATACCCTTGCCTTCGGCTAACGCTTCCTACTGCCGAGCGCGTAGTGGTCTTTCACCACCTAGTTGTTGCCCATGCCGGGCGCACCAGGCGAAAACAGATGATATCCTGTTTCAATACATGACCACCTACCATGAATTTGAGGAGGGAAGCCCGGCGGGAAACCGGACCGCTCCGCCTCGGTTCTGAGAACCAGATTAGCGGAGAAAGACGCCCTGTGCGGCGGTACTGTCTCTGAAAAACACGTCTGTGGTCCAGCAGTGGGATACCGGCACAAAAAGGGTCGAAAACCGCCGGGATCTGCCGCTTTTGGAAGAACATACGCTTGATTTCAAGGGCGTATTATGGTAGCATATCTTGAGATTATATGACAATGTGGCGGTAGTTTTTTTCCCGCTTGTCATAGAGATGTTGCAATTGGTGGCCCTGTTTTGAACCGCTATCGAAAGCAGCTTCTGTTTTTGTGTGACAGTTTGATCTTCGCCGCTGTCACGGCTCTTTTTATTTATTTTGTCTATCGGACCCCAGAGATCATGCTGATGCTCAGTGGGGAGCTTGCATCGAATCTGGTGCTGCTGTTCGCCTGTACAGCGGCGTTTCAGCTGTTCTTTCATACATACGACAGCCTCTGGCGGTATGCGGAGAGTCGGGAATATTTGTTTCTTTTGGTTGCCGCGTTCTGCGTTTTTTTGCGTATGAGGTCCTCAGTCGCCTGTTGTTCGGCACGGTGATCTTGTTCCTGCTGTTGGCCGGTATCGCCAGCCTTTGGATCTTGGTGCTGCTGTTTGTCCGGTTCACCTACCGCGTTTACCGCAGCCGGGAGCAGTACCAGCGTGGAAAGCCCCTGGTTCCCGTGGCCATCATCGGTGCCGGTGTCACCGGCGTTCAGCTGCTGGACGAGCTGCGGATGAACCCGGACAGCCGCTATGTGGTTCGGTGCTTCTTTGACAACGCGCCGGAAAAGCAGCGGGCTTATGTCCACGGCGTGGAGGTCAAGGGCACCATCGCTGAAATTCCTACCCGTTTGGAGGCCATGGACATCCGGGAGGTCATCGTGGCCATGCCCTCTGTCAGCGAGTACCGCCGTCAGGAGATTTTGGAGGAGCTGTCTGCGCTGCAGGGAGTCAAGGTTTCTCTGCTGCCCACAACGTTGGAGCGGATTTCGCAGAAGCCCATCCACCAGCAGGTGCGGAAAATTCAGATTGAGGACCTGCTGGGCCGGGAGCCCGTTCAGCTTGACCAGGCTCCGTTGGATGCCTTTTTAAGTGGGAAGACCGTCCTGGTAACGGGGGGCGGCGGGTCCATCGGCTCCGAGCTGTGCCGCCAGATCGTCAAGCATCACCCCCAGCGGCTGGTCATCGTGGATATCTACGAGAACAACGCCTACGATATCCAGCAGGAGCTTTCCTATTTTTACGGAAAAGGCTTGAATTTGATGGTGGAGATTGCCTCTGTCCGGGACAGGGAGCGTCTGTGCCAGCTTTTTGTTGTCTATCGGCCTGAGATCGTTTTCCACGCGGCCGCCCACAAGCATGTCCCGCTGATGGAGGACAGTCCCCAGGAGGCCGTCCGCAACAACGTGTTCGGCATCCGCAACATGGTGCTGCCCAGCTTCCATGAGCCGGAGGACGTGAACGGCGTCCAGGGCGGCGATGTCCAGATCTCCAGCCAGCAAATGCGGGAAGATGCCGGTTTGCAAACTGCCGCCCAGTAATGGGGACAGACGATCTCACCGTGGAGGAATGCTGCGTGAACATTTACCGAACGACTATCAAGCGGCTGCTGGACATCATACTGTCCGCTTGCGGTATCCTGCTACTGTCGCCGCTTTTCCTGATTTTGATGCTGGCCGTGTACATCGACGACCCCGGCCCGTTTTTCTTTCGCCAGAAACGGGTGGGTATCCATCAATCGACCTTCTACCTCTGGAAATTCCGGTCCATGAAGGTCTCGACCCCCAAGGATGTGCCCACGCACCTGCTGGAAAACCCGGAGCAGTATATCACCCGGGTGGGCCGGTTTCTGCGGAAAACCTCGCTGGACGAGCTGCCCCAGATTTTCCAGATCTTCACGGGTTCCATGAGCATCGTCGGCCCCCGTCCGGCGCTGTGGAACCAGTTCGATCTGATCGAGGAGCGGGACCGCTATGGCGCCAACGATGTCCGCCCCGGACTGACCGGTTGGGCGCAGATCAACGGACGGGATGAGCTGTCCATTGCGGAAAAGGCCCGGTATGACGGCGAGTATGTGGCGCGATTGAGCTTCGCCTTTGATGTGAAGTGCTTTTTCGGGACCTTTGGCAAGGTCCTGCGGCAGGAGAATGTGGTGGAAGGCGCCCACGATGAGAAAAGGGAAGAGGCGCTGAAGTGAAACGCATTTTGATCGCCGGAGCGGGCAGTTACTTGGGGACGGCGTTTGAACGCTACATCGGTCAGTGGCCGGAGGCGTACAACGTGGAAACGCTCAGTCTCCGCGGCGACGCATGGCGGAAAACGGACTTCTCCCGATTCGATGTCATCTATCAGGTGGCGGGCATCGCCCACCAGAAGGAGACGGCGGAGAACGCCCAAACCTATTATGAGGTCAACTGTGATCTGGCCGCTGCGGTCGCCGAACAGGCGAAGGCCGCCGGGGTCGGACAGTTTGTTTATTTGAGTTCCATGAGCGTCTACGGCATGGACACCGGGGTCATCACCCGGGAGACCCCGCCCGTGCCGACGAGCCATTACGGCAAGTCGAAGCTGTTGGCGGAAGAGCGGCTGCGCCATCTGGCGGACGATTCCTTCCGCATCGCGATTCTGCGGCCGCCCATGGTGTACGGCAAGGACTGCCCCGGCAACTTCCAGACGGTCATCAAGCTGGTGAAGCGCCTTCCGATATTTCCTCGGGTCTGCAACCGGCGCAGCATGATCTATGTGGAAAACCTGTGCGCCTTTGTGAAGTTGGTCATCGACCGTAAGCTGGACGGCTGCTATTTCCCACAGAACAGAGAATACGCGGAGACCACCCAGATCGCGCGGCTTGCGGCAAAGTCCCTGGGCAAGCGGGTCTGGTTCAGCTTCCTGGCCGGGGCGGGTGTGCTGCTTCTGCGGCCATGTTCCTCCAAGCTCCGCAAGGCATTTGGTTCGCTGACCTATCAGGACATGGAGGATTTTGATTTTGTGTACTGCGCGGTGGGGTTTGAGGACTCCATCCGGCGCTCAGTGTAACCACATCGGAAGGGAGGCTTCTTCGTTGGGGAAATCGGTTTTGATGCTCTGCTCCGCCTTTTTTTCATACCGGGAAACCATGGCGCGGGAACTGCGGGAGCAGGGCTATGCGGTGGACCTATACGATGAGCGCCCAGGGACTGATGCGGTCAGTAAGGCCATGATCCGCATGGGCTGGCACTGCTACGCCCCGATACTTGCACACTATTATAGACAAATCATCCAAGAAAATACACAGAAAGCTTACGATGAGGTCTTTGTGGTCAAGGGCGAGGCAGTTACCGTGGAGGTTATTTCCATGCTGCGTGCGGCGTTCCCCAAGGCGCGCTTTGTGCTGTACCTCTGGGATTCCGTGGAGAATATCCCGGCGTGCCGGGAGCGGATGCGGCAGTACGACAAGGTGCTGACCTTTGACCCGGCGGACGCGGAAACTTACGGGCTGTTGTTCCGCCCTATGTTTTACGCGCCGGAGGATGTTCTGACGGATGATGCAGCTCAGGAATATGAGTATGATGTGACTTTTATCGGCACGGCACATTCCATCCGTCCCCGGGTGGTGAAGCAGGTGGAAGCGCTCTGCCGGGCGCGGGGACTTCGCTGCTTCACGTACTTTTACTCGCCGCATATCCTGGCATTCCTCTACCAAAAACTCAGGAACCCCGGGTTCTGTCTCCGCTGGAAAGAGGTCCATCAAACGCCCCTTTCCGCGCAGGAGGCGCGGGAGATCTACTGTAAAAGCCGGTGCATCCTGGATGTAGCTCATACCCGTCAGCGGGGCCTGACCACACGGCCCTTTGAGATGCTGGCCATGGGGCGCAAGGTCATGACCACCAGCAGCCTGATTCGGCAGTATGACTTTTTCAATGAGCAGGATTTCTGCGTCATCGACCCCGCAGCGCCGATAGTTGATGAGCGGTTTTTACAGACGCCCTATCAACCGGTTTCCCGGGAGGTTCTGGAGCATTATTCCATCGGCGCGTTCATTCGGGATATTTTTGCAGAGTAAACAGCACGGTTTTCAGTATAGACACATCAACACAAGGAGGCCAACGATGAAAGGAATTATTCTTGCAGGCGGAAACGGTACGCGGCTGTACCCGCTGACCATGGTCACATCCAAGCAGCTCCTGCCCATCTATGATAAGCCCATGATCTATTATCCGCTCTCCACGCTGATGCTGGCGGGCATCAGGGATATTCTCATCATCTCCACGCCCCAGGACCTGCCGAACTTCGAGCGCTTACTGGGCGACGGCAGCCAGTTCGGCATCCGCCTCTCCTACAAGGTGCAGCCCTCTCCGGACGGACTGGCGCAGGCTTTCATCCTGGGCGAGGAATTTATTGGCAACGACCGCTGCGCCATGATTTTGGGAGATAATATCTTCTACGGCGCCGGGTTGACCGCCCATCTGCGGCAGGCGGTGGCGCAGGAGAACGGCGCCACCGTGTTCGGTTACTATGTGGATGACCCCGAGCGCTTCGGCGTGGTGGAGTTCGACAGCGAGGGCAGAGTGGTCTCCATCGAGGAGAAGCCCGCCCAGCCCAAGTCCAACTATGCCGTCACCGGACTGTACTTCTATGATAAGAAGGTCTGCCAGCGGGCTAAGGCGCTGAAGCCCTCCGCCCGGGGTGAGCTGGAAATTACGGACCTGAACCGCATCTACCTGGAAGAGGGGACCCTCAACGTCATCACGCTGGGCCGGGGCTATGCTTGGCTGGATACGGGCACTGTGGATTCCCTGGCGGAAGCCGCCGAGTTCGTTCGGGTCATCGAGTCCCGGGAGGGCGTCCAGATCTCCGCCATCGAGGAGATCGCCTATCACAACGGCTGGATCACCAAGGAAAAGCTGGAGGAGTCTGCCGCGCTGTACGGCAAGTCCCCCTATGGCAAGCACCTGCGGAACGTGGCTTCCGGGAAATATATCTATTGAGAGGCGAACTCTATGAATTTCATCAAAACTGCCATTGACGGCGTCATCATCGTGGAGCCGAAGGTGTTCGGCGACCACCGGGGTTTCTTTATGGAGAGCTGGTCCAAGCGGGCCTTTGAGGAGGCCGGCCTTCATTATGACTTTGTGCAGGACAACCACTCTTCTTCCACGGTGAAGGGGACGCTGCGGGGCATCCACTTCCAGCGCGGCGACAAGGCCCAGGCCAAGCTGGTGCGGTGTGCAAAGGGAACTGTGCTGGATGTGGCGGTGGACCTGCGGCCCAACAGCCCCACTTATAAGCAGTGGGTGGCGGTGGAGCTGTCTGCGGAAAACAAGCGGCAGCTGCTGATCCCCCGGGGCTTCGGCCACGGCTTCGTGACGCTGACGGACGACGTGGAGTTCCTGTACAAGGCGGATAACTACTATGCTCCGGAAGCCGACGGCGGAATCCGCTGGAACGACCCCGAGCTGGCGGTGGACTGGGGCGTGACGGACCCCATCCTGTCCGAGAAGGACCAAAACAATCCCTGGCTGAAAGATGCCGTCACCGGATTTTAAGGAGGAACTCCCATGAAACTGCTGATCACCGGCGGTGCCGGATTTATTGGAAGCAACTTCATTTTCTATATGCGCAAGGCCCACCCGGACTATGAGCTGCTCTGCATCGACAAGCTGACCTACGCAGGCAATCTGGCTACGCTGGATTCCGTGATGGAGGCCCCGAACTTCAAATTCATCCGCGCCGACATCGCGGACCGCAAGGCCATCTACGAGATCTTTGAGACGGAGAAGCCCGATGTGGTGGTGAACTTTGCGGCGGAGAGCCATGTGGACCGCTCCATCGAGAACCCCTCCGTGTTCCTGGAGACCAATGTGATGGGCACCCAGGTGATGCTGGACGCCAGCCGGAAGTACGGCGTAAAGCGGTATCATCAGGTGTCCACCGATGAGGTCTACGGTGATCTGCCCCTGGACCGGCCGGACCTGTTCTTCACGGAGCATACCCCGCTGCACACCTCCTCTCCCTATTCCGCATCCAAGGCCAGCGCGGACCTTCTGTGCAACGCCTATCAGCGGACCTACGGGATGCCCATTACCATCAGCCGCTGCTCCAACAACTACGGCCCCTACCAGTTCCCCGAGAAGCTGATCCCGCTGATGATCGCCAACGCTCTGGCGGACAAGGCGCTGCCGGTGTATGGCGAGGGCCTGAACGTGCGGGATTGGCTGTATGTGGAAGACCACTGCGCCGCCATCGACCTGATCCTGGAAAAGGGCAAGGTCGGCAATGTCTATAACATCGGCGGACACAACGAAATGAAGAATATTGACATCGTGAAGATCATCCTCAAGGCGCTGGACAAGCCCGAGAGCCTCATCACCCATGTGACGGACCGCAAGGGCCACGATATGCGCTACGCCATCGATCCCACCTTCATCCACAACGAGCTGGGCTGGCTGCCCGCCACGAAGTTTGAGGACGGCATCCAGAAGACCATCCGGTGGTATCTGGAGAACAAGTCCTGGTGGGAGAATATCATCAGCGGCGATTACCAGAATTACTATCAGAAGATGTATGGAAACCGCTGACGGCAAGCAGACACCTCTGCCGCGGATCGCCATTTTGATGGCGGTGTATGAACCGCGGATGGATTGGCTGCGGGAACAGCTGCTGTCGCTGAACGCGCAGACGTACCCGAACCTCATGCTGTATGTCCGGGATGACTGCTCCCCCACGGTGCCGTATGAAGAGGTACAGTCCTGCGTGCAGGACTGTATTTCCGCGTTTCCGTACAACATCCAGCGGAATGAGAAAAACCTCGGTTCCAACCTGACTTTTGAGCGTCTGACCCGGGAGGCGGAGGGAGACCTCTTTGCCTATTGCGACCAGGATGATGTCTGGCTGCCGGAAAAGCTGACGGTCTTGCAGCAGAGCATGGCGGAGAGCGGGGCGCTTCTGGCCTGCTCGGATATGTCGGTGATGGACGGCGCGGGGAAGACCGTGGCGCGGAACATCAACGAGGTGCGCCCGCAGAAGTTCCAATCCGGCACGGGCCTAGCAAGAGAGCTGCTGTTTCGCAACTTCGTTACCGGCTGTACCATGCTGGTGGATGCGCGGACGGCAAAAGAGGCCGTACCCTTTTGTCCGGGCATGGTCCACGACCAGTATCTGGCGCTGCTGTGCGCCGATCGCGGAGCGATCCTATCACTGGAACAGCCGCTGATCCGCTATCGGATCCACGGAGAGAACCAGACCGGGACACTGAGCGGGGTGAGCGATAAAAATAGCTATGAGCGTATCCGGGTCGAGGGCAGTATCCTGCGGATGGAGTGGTTGCGGGACCACGTGGCGTTTCACGATGCGGATACGCGGAAAGCGTTGGATGAGGCGCTGCTTTGGACACAGGCCCGCCGAAGGCATTGGCAGCACCGGGGAGGATTTTTCACGGTGTGGAAATACCGGTGGTTCAGCCCCGTGACCGTGTGTTTTGAAAGCATTGCGCCCTATTTGCCGGACGTGGTGTTTCGGAAGATTGTCCGGCTGAGAAAACGGACGACGATGTGAGCCCTTGGGGAGGTCTAGCTGGATGGACTGATTCCGTGTTCACATACGGGACGTTTGAAATCAGATTGTATCAGAAAGGCGGCCGCTGCTCGGCGCTGCTCCCTTGGAGCAGGACGGCGGAGCGCAGGCAGCAAGGTGTTTTTATGAGAGTTTTAGTGACCGGTGCGACGGGGCAACTGGGGCAAGATGTATGCCGTGTGCTTGCGGAGCGTGGGGTGGAATACCGGGGGATCGGTTCCGCCCAACTGGATATTACGGACAAGGCTGCCGTTTACGAGTTTGTGACCGATTGCCGCCCCGATGCGGTGATCCATTGTGCGGCCTATACGGCGGTCGACCGGGCGGAGGATGAGGCAGAAGCCTGCTTTGCGGTGAACGAGGGCGGGACCAGGAACCTGGCGGAAGCCTGCCGCGCCGTCAGTGCAAAGCTGCTGTATCTCTCCACGGACTATGTGTTCCCGGGAGAAGGTGAGCGTGCCTATGAGGTGAGCGACGCTACCGGGCCTCAAAATGTGTACGGCAAGAGCAAGCTGGCGGGGGAGAACGCGGTCCGGGAGACCTTGCAGACGTATTTCATCGTCCGCATCTCCTGGGTTTTTGGATGCAGAGGCAATAACTTTGTCAAGACCATGCTGCGTCTGTCGGAGAACCACGCAATACTTCGTGTGGTGGACGACCAGGTAGGCTCGCCTACGTATACTGCGGATCTGGCCCCCCTGCTGTGCGATATGATCGCCACGGAGCGGTACGGCGTTTACCACGCGACCAACGAGGGGGTCTGCTCCTGGGCGGAATTTGCGCGGGAGATCTTCCGATTGGCCGGGAAGTCCGTGGAGGTCGTTCCTGTCACAACGGAGGCGTATGGTGCCAAGGCGCCGCGTCCGCGAAATTCCCGTCTGAGCAAGGCGTCTCTGGACGCAGGCGGCTTTTGCCGCCTGCCGGATTGGCATGAGGCGCTCGGACACAGCCTGAAGAATATGGAGAAGTGAGCTAAAGGTATGAGAAAGACTCAAAAACTCTGCGGGATCGTATTGGTCACCTATGTGGTGCTTGCGGTATTGTTCCGCGTCTGTGCGGGCGCATCTTTTTCCGATGGACTGGTCACGGGCAGTCAGATGGTGACGGAGCGAGCGGTGGTGGGGGAGATCCTGCCCGATGCGCCGGTCACACAGACATTCCTCTCTCCGGCTACACGGATCACGGAGATCTCCGTTTTGGCGACTAATTACGGGAGAGATATTTCGGACACGCTGGAATTTACTCTGCGCACTTCCGATGGGGCGGTGGCGGCAAAGACCCAGCTGGAAACCGCCGGCCTTCCGGACGGAAGTGTCTGGACCGCGAAGTTTGCGGATTGCCAGCCGGTGCAGGAGGGCGAACAGCTGACCCTGGAGATCGCATCCCTTTTGGGTACGCCCGGAGACGCGGTGTCCATTTACTGCGGGGATACGGTTTCCGCGGGAAAATTTGAGATCGCGGCCGGCACGGAACAGGTGCTGACCGTAGGCGGAAACCCCCTTGCGGGAACGCTGTGCTTCCAGCCGAAGGGGATCACGCACTATCCGCTGGCGGATTGGTACTGGCCGACGATCGCCTGTGGACTCCTGGTCTTGCTGCTGCTGTGCTTCAGCGTGCTTCGGTGTGAGCGAAAGAATAAGCCGCATTTCCTGCTGAGTCTGATCCACGCGTTTGCCCGCTACTGGTTTTTGCTGCGGCAGCTGGTTTCCCGGGATTTCAAGACGAAATATAAGCGCAGCGTCCTAGGCGTGCTTTGGAGTTTTATGAACCCGCTGCTGACCATGTTTGTCATGTATATCGTGTTCTCCACGCTGTTCAGAAGCAGTATCGACAACTTCCCGGCCTATCTGCTGACAGGTATCGTATTTTGGAACTTTTTCAGTGAAACGACGAATACCTGTTTAAGCTCCATCACGGGAAATACGGCGCTGATCACGAAGGTCTACGTGCCGAAGTATATGTATCCGCTGTCCCGCAGCGTGTCCTGCATGGTCAACCTGGCCATGTCCCTGATCCCGCTGGTGGGCGTACTGCTGCTGACCCATGATCTCCCAACGCGCAGCTGGGCGCTGATCTGGTTCCCGCTGGTCTGCCTGTTTCTGTTTTCCGCGGGCATGGGCCTGCTGCTGGCGGCAGCCATGGTATTCTTCCGGGACATTCAGTTTTTGTGGAGCGTCATCAGTATGCTCTGGATGTATCTGACGCCGATCTTCTATGATGCGTCCATTATCCCGGAGCAGTATCTGACGCTCTATAAAATGAATCCGCTGTTCCACATCATCCGTATTGCCCGGGTTCTGCTGATCGACGGTGTGTCGCCGGAGCCGAGGGCGTATCTGTTTTGCATCATCGCCACGGTGATTCCTCTGATTTTTGGCGTGGCGATCTTCAAAAAAACACAGGACCGCTTTGTCCTGTATCTGTGAGGCCGTTATGATTGAAGTAAACAACCTGTCCCTGTGCTATCGGATGCCGACACAGCGGGTCTCAGGATTGAAAGAATATGTGGTTTCCGCGCTGCGGGGCAAGATCCGGTATCAGGAGTTCTGGGCGCTGCATGATTTGACGTTTCAAGTGCAGAAGGGAGAAGTGCTGGGTCTGATCGGCGCAAACGGCGCGGGAAAAAGCACCTTATTGAAAGTGATCTCCGGCATCTTGAAGCCCACCCGGGGAACGGTGCACGTCCACGGGAATATCGTCCCCATGCTGGAATTGGGCAGCGGCTTTGACATGGAGCTGACGGGACGGGAAAATATCTACCTGAATGGTGCGATCCTCGGCTACTCCGAGAGCTTTTTGAAGGAAAAATATGACGAGATCGTAGCATTTTCGGAGTTGGGCGATTTCATTGAAATGCCGCTGCGGAGCTATTCGTCCGGCATGATAACACGGCTCGCCTTTTCCATTGCCACCATTGTGAAGCCCGACGTGCTGATCGTGGACGAGATCCTGTCCGTCGGCGACGCGGCGTTCCAGAAGAAGAGTGAGGCGCGGATGCGGGAGCTGATGAACGGCGGTACCACGGTTTTGCTGGTGTCCCACTCCGCGGAGCAGATCGAAAGCCTTTGCTCCCGGGCGCTGTGGCTCCAGAAGGGGGGGCTGGTGCAGATCGGGCCTGCGTACGAGGTCTGCCGGGCCTATGCGGAGGCGCAGGGGTGAAGATCGTCTATTTGGCGCCGATCCCCTATGACGGTCTGCGGCAGCGGCCTCAGTTTCTGGCGGAGGGCCTGGCACGCGAGCATGAGGTCATCTATGTGGAACCTACCGTGAGTATGCTGAAATCCCTGCTGAAAGGCGGCTTGAATTACCGGGGATTTTCCCAAAAAGTGAATGCGGGCCTGACGATATGCCGTCTGAACGGCACCTGGCTGCTTCCGCGCTTTCTGGAGGGCGTTTGGAGTGGCTTCGGAATGCCGGAGCGGCTGGCGCTGCGGACGCTTTTGAAAGACGCCGATGCCGTTTGGGTCGGGTTTGCGCCGTGGTTTGACCTTCTGCGTGATTTTCCAGGCCGGATCATCTATGACCGCATGGACGACAACGCCCAATTGACGGACAATCCGCTGATGCGGCGGCTGATCCAGCGGACAGAGCCGCAGCTGCTTCGGCGCGCGGATCTGCTGCTTGTAACCGCGCGCGCGTTTTATGACGAAGCAGCTGCGATGGGGCTGGCTCCCGTGCTGGTGCCCAACGCGGTGGATGCCGCCCAAGCGGAGCGTGTGTGGACGCCGGCGCTGCCTGCGGAGTCCGGCGTGCGAACCTTTGGGTATGTGGGAATGCTGGCGCACTGGTTTGATTTGGATGCCATTCGCGCGATTTTGGATGCCGCTCCGGAAAACCGCGTGGTGCTGGTTGGGCCGGAGGAGATCGACCGACTGGAGGATCCGCGGGTTCGTTATGTGGGGCCGGTCCCCAAAGAGCAGGTGGGCGCGTGGATCGCGTCGTTTGATGTGTGTTTGTATCCGTTCCGACCTTCGTTGCTGCTGGATACCATCAATCCCGTGAAGCTTTATGAGTACCTGGCGCAGAACAAGCCGGTGTTGGCTGTCCGCAGCCGGGAGACGTCCGCATTTGGCGAGCTGGTCCACACATATGACGGGTTGGAAGAACTGCGCGTGTTGGCGTCCGGTACATGGAAAGCGCCGTTTTCTTCGGAGGAGACGCGGAGAACGTTTGCTGCGGCCAATGATTGGGACAGTCGAACGGCGAACGTGTTAGACTTGATACGAAACTGAGTCACTTGCAAAATGTGAATGTTAGAGAAAGCGAACAGATAAGGGGGAAATCGAATGGATAAGGATATTCTGCGCCCCACACCTCAGATTTGGGATGCTGTTGCAGAGGATTATACGATCGAATTGGCGGACAGTGATCGGGAGTTGGCCTCTGAGATCATGCGGGTCTTTCAGAAGAATGGGATCAACCCCGGAGCAAGGCTGCTTGAGCTGGGCAGCGGCAGCGGGCATCTTTCCGCGTGCATGGCGCAGTGCGGATACCATGTGACCCTGTTGGATTTCAGCGCAAATGCGCTGGAAAAATCCCGACAGACATTTGAGAAATACGGCCTGGAGGGGAAGTTTATTCAGGGCGATCTTCTGGATCTGTCTGATCTGTCCGATCAGTATGACCTTATGTGGAACAGCGGCGTTATGGAGCATTTTTCGGAGGAAGATTTTGTGGGAATCCTTCGTTCTGTCCGCGGTGCTTCCCACGGCGCTCCGTTCCTCTTTGTCGTTCCGAATCCTGAGAGCCGGGCGTATCTGATGATGCGCTTCAATCAGTACAGTCAGGATTCCTGGAGCTATGGCAAGGAGTATGTCCGCAGGGATTACAAAAAACTTTGCGCGGACGCCGGCTTCGTGATTGAGGATATGTCCTATTGCAGTAAGGATATTGCCAAGTGGCTTTTTACGTCCACCTTTACGGGAACCGAAAAGAGCGGCATCTACCCCAGCATGATGGACGCCGGTCTCTTTCCGGACAGCGAACAGTATTTGATCGCATATCTGCTGAAAGAGAACAGCGTCGGGAAAGATGGAGCCGCTATCGGTGAAAGCGTTGTGACCAGGGAACCGGATTACTATTATGAGAATCTCCTGGAATTAAACGCCCGACTGTTTGGCGCCCGGCAGGAACGCGATAAGGCGCGGCAGGAAACTGAAACTTTGTCAGAGCGGATTGACCGACAGGAGCAGGATAAAGCAGAGTTAGAGCATCAGTATGTCGTTGTGCAGGACGAGTGGCGGTATCTGAAGCAGCGCGTGGCGGAGTTGGAGACGGTAGATGACAAGTTGACAGAGGCCCGTGCAGAATTGGCATCGAAGAATACCGAACTTGCAGAAACGCAGAATGCGCTACAAATCAGTCAATCGGAGCTGGCTGCCGCAGAAGAAGAGCTGGAGCAGCTTCGTGGCCGGGAGCAGGAGCTGCGCGTGAAATTGGATGGAGCCGAGCAGCAGATCCATACTGCGCTGCTGCGGCTGTATGATATGATCGGGGCAAAACAGATCCGGCTGATCCATTTCCTGAACAGGTGGAAATACCAAGGCTGCAGCGCCGACCGGGCAGAGCGGAAAAAGTTCCGCAAGTGGTTGTTTTCCCGATTCCGCCACGCACCGGACAACGATCACCGCTTCCACCCGCTGTTTCCCGTAATCAGTCTGCTCGAGACCGCAAGTACAATAAGCATACATACGTGCACCGCAAAGTCTGGACAATCTTTCAAACAGTCAAGTCCGGAGCCCACGCAGAAGGCCGCACAGCTGACGCTTCCTGTGGACCCGCAGAGAGAGCAGCTGCTGGCGCAGCCGTACACAAAGTTGGATGTGATCGTGCTGTCGATCATCGACTACTCGTTCCGCCACCAACGGCCGCAGCATTTTGCGCAGCGTTTGGCGCAGAAGGGACACCGCGTTTTCTATGTCAACGCCAACTTCAAAGAGAAGTACAGCCAGATTCCTCTGGAGGAGAATCTCTGGGAGGTGACGCTGGAACAGGAGAAGTTCGCGGCGATCTACGCATCCGATTGGAGCGAAAATTTTCCGGCACTGCAAAAACAGCTGGATCGATTGCTCCACGAAAACGCGATCCGGGACGCGGTGGTCATCGTGGATTATCCCAACTGGGTTTACGGAGCGCTGTATCTGCGGGAAAAGTATGGCCTGCGCATGGTAACGGATTACATGGATGACTTTACGGGCTTTTTGAACCCCGCAGAGGCGCTGGTGCGTAAAAACTGCGAATTGCTGCTGCGGGAAAGCGACAGCGTTATGGCCAGCTCGCAGTTCCTCTATGATATCGCGGCAAAGTATACGGATCATGTGGCCATGAACCGCAACGGCACGGAATTTAACTATTTCCATCAGGCATGGCAGGGGGAGCCGGAGAAAAAGAAACGTCCGGTCATCGGGTATTATGGCGCCATTGCTGAATGGTTCAATGCAGATATCGTCTGTCGTTGTGCCCAGCGATTCCCAGACTGCGATATCGTTCTGGTCGGCAATATGACCGCTCACCGGGAGCAGTTGGAGCAGTACAAGAACATCCGCCTGATCGGAGAGGTTCCCTATGCAAAGCTTCTTCCCTGGCTTTCTTCGTTTGATGTGTGCCTGATCCCGTTTGATGCCTCCACAGACCTTATTAAGGCCACCAATCCGGTAAAGTTCTATGAGTATCTGTCTGCGGGCAAGAAGATCGTTGCCACGGAGATCCCGGAGCTGATGCCGTATCGTGATCAGTTCGCTTATTTGGAAAACGATCCCGAGAAGTTCTGCGATGCGGTGGAGACCTGTTTGAAGCAAACGGATACGCTGGCGTCCCTGGAAGAATGTTTTGCGTTTGCAGAGGAAAACGACTGGGACGCGCGGGCGCAGGTGTTTGAGCGGGAGGCATTGGCGGTGTATCCGAAGATCAGCATCATTGTACTCTGCTATAATCAGCTGGAGTATACTAAAAAATGCGTGGAAAGTGTCGTAAACATGACCGCGTATCCCAATTATGAGTTGATTTTGGTGGATAACCATTCGACAGACGATACTGCCGATTACTTGAAAGATGTTGCCGAAACCTACGAAAATGTGAAGATCGTTCTGAATGAGACGAATAGGGGCTTTGCCGGTGGCAACAATGACGGAATTGCGGTCGCCGATGGCGAGTATCTGGTGCTGTTGAATAACGACACCATGGTTACCCGTGGATGGCTGACTGGACTTTTGAAGCATTTCCGCAGTGATGTGCCTGTGGGCTTGGTGGGACCGGTGACCAATTCTATTGGTAACGAGGCAAGAATCAATGTTTCCTATACGGATATCGCGCAGATGCCAGCGTTTGCAGAAGCGTACACTTTCCGGCATATGGGTGAGGAGTATCCGCACCATGGTATTTTGGCAATGTTCTGCCTGATGATTTCCCGCGAACTGTATGATAAGGTGGGGCCGCTGGACGAAAAATACGGGATCGGTATGTTTGAAGACGATGATTATTCCATTGCCTCTGAAAAGCAGGGGTATCGGAATATTCTGGCGGAAGACGTATTTATCCATCACTTTGGCAGTGTTTCTTTTAAGAAACTGGAAGACGCCACGTATCGAAAGACATTTGATCAGAATAAGGCGTACTATGAGGATAAATGGGATACGCCCTGGCGAAAACCGTTTTACCGCCCTGGCGTGCAGTGAAATAGGAGCGAAGAGACTTTCTATGAAAAAACTTCGTATCATGAGCGTCTTCGGCACCCGGCCGGAGGCAATTAAGATGTGCCCCCTGGTGAAGGAGCTGGCTTCCCGTCCGGAGGTGGAGAGCCTTTGCTGCGTCACCGCCCAGCATCGCCAGATGCTGGACAGTGTGCTGGAGGTCTTTGATGTAAAACCCGACTGGGACCTGGACATCATGACGCCCCGGCAGACCCTCTCCACCATCACCAGCAAGTCCCTCACCGGCATGGACGAGGCCATCGAGCAGCTGAAGCCGGACATGATCCTGGTCCACGGCGACACCTCCACCACTTTTGCCGGCGCCCTGTCCGCGTTCTATCATCAGGTCCCCGTGGGCCACGTGGAAGCGGGCCTCAGAACCTATGACAAGTATTCTCCTTTCCCGGAGGAAATGAATCGGAAGCTGGTCACCTCCATCGCGGACCTGTATTTCTGTCCCACGGTGAACAACAAAAATAACCTCCTGAAAGAGGGAATCGCCGATGGGATTTTTGTCACCGGCAACACGGTCATCGACGCGCTGAAGACCACTGTGCGGGCGGACTACCGTTTTGCCACCGAGGAGCTGAACCACCTGCCCTACGGGGAGAAGAAGATCATCCTGGTCACCTGCCACCGGCGGGAGAACTACGGTGAGCCTATGAAGAACATCATGCTGGCCCTGCGGCAGATTGCGGAGGAAAACGAGGACGTGGAGCTGGTGTATCCTGTGCATCTCTCCCCGGTGGTCCGGGAGGCGGTGGATACCTATCTGCGGGGTGTGCCCCGGGTCCACCTGATCGACCCGCTGCCCGCCGACGAGATGCACAACCTCATGGCCCGGTCCTATCTGGTGCTGACGGACTCCGGCGGCCTCCAGGAGGAAGCGCCTGCCCTGGGCAAGCCCGTTCTGGTCATGCGCCGGGAGACGGAGCGGCCCGAGGCCGTGGAGGCCGGGACGGTCAAGCTCTGCGGCGTGGTGCAGGACGATATCGTCACCATGGCGGAGCGGCTGATCCGGGACAAGGCCGCCTATGAGGAAATGGCCCACGCGGTCAATCCCTACGGCGACGGCCACGCCTGCGAGCGTATCGCGGACGCGATTTTGTGCCACTTTGGCCGTGGCGAAAAGCCCATGGGTTTGAAGTGAGTCAAAGATAAACGGGGTTGCTTTACGAAGAGAGAGAAAATTTCTCCATTGACTCACAAATCAAAAGTATAATAAAAGATGAGACGGCAAAGATGCAGATAGAGAAACAAAAAGAAAATGATATTTATATAAAAAGAGAGCTAATAACCGCCGCTTCGGTACTATTGCCAGCTTGTATGATGCTGTTTGTAGAATCTATGGCAAGGGGAAGTGTCAAACTCACAATTGATTGGATCGTTGCAAACCCCATGGTAGCTTTCATCAATTATGCGGTTTGGTTTATTCCTTTTAACCTCTTTCAATTCATTAGTAGAAGATGGCTTTTCTGGACATGCCAGCTGATATTGACGGGACTTGTTCTGTGTATCGGCGTAGGAAATGCAGTCAAGCTGCAAGTGCGGACAACCCCCTTCGTTCTGCAGGATCTTTCTGTGTTAGATGCTGCGGTGACGATGGCTGAGGATTATTTTCCCGAGTGGAATTTACCCCTACTGTTGGTATGCGCAGTTCTGGCTGTAGTTGCCTTTGCAATTGTAGTTGGCAGACGCTTCAACAGGTATGCAGTAGGAAAGACCCGTTGGGTTCTATTTAGTATGATTTTTTGCTGTATGCTGTTTTATACGACTGAAAAAGATGCTTTCTGGGCAGAAGGCTATTCTTTGAAAAACAATTATGAAAATAATGGATTTGCAGACGGTTTTTTGCGCAGCGCAGCAGAAAACTACAATGCTGCCAAAAAGCCACAGGGGTACTCTTCTCTTGCGGTTGAAGATGCAATTAAAAATGCTGACATCCAAGAAATCCCAATGGAAAATATCAGGCCAAATGTGGTGGTTGTGTTGGGTGAATCTTTTATGGATACCGATTTTTTGTCCGGAGTCAATTTCACAAGAGATCCAATTCCAACAGTTCATCGTACAATGCAGGACTTTACATCCGGGTATGTGACAGTCAACGTTCAGGGAGGGGGAACCAATTTTTCCGAATCGCAGGTTCTTACCGGCTTAAAGGAATGTAATTATAGTATGCTGGCTACGGAGCAGCGGTGTCTCCCATCCCTAGCAACTGTACTCAAAGCCGAAGGATATGTGACCCATGCGCTGCACACGTACCATGGGTGTTTATAATCGTTATGATGCTATGAAGTTGATGGGGTTCGATGAGTTTATCTGCCAAAGTACATTTTTAACTAATACACCTAGGATTGGACACGAAGTTGAGCTGGAAAGCGCTGAAGTTTTTCAAATTGAAGGTACTTTGTTTATTGTGCCGAATGGCAGAAACCTTTCCATATGCAGTGATCTGGTAATCAACGATCATGCGTATCCATTGTCCAATAGTGGTTTGGGGTGGAGCGCTGCTGTTCCCGTGGATGCCTTGCCGGCAGATGGGGCGGAATTTCAGATTGCAGTAAGGATTCGAGACAGTAAGGATACGGTCATCAGTCAAAGCAATGAGATCTCGGTCGTTATTGACCAGGAAACCGCCAAACAGGCAGGAGATGCAAAAAAGCAAGGGCTAGAAAACTCGCTGATAATTGATAGCATTTATCCCGGAACGGAGATTACTTCAGAGATGCTGAAACCCGATGGAAGTCTGGACATTGGCGTGTCAAGCCCAGAGATCGCTGCAACAACAGTCATCTATGCAGATGGCGTTGAACTGCATACATTTTATGGGGATACATTTATCTCGGCGACAATACCGGCGGAGATGATGCTTGATGGTACGGTTGAAGTCCAGCTTTTCAACCGTATCCTTCAAAAATATTCCGATGCCGTTGTTTTGCAAGTTTGGCATGAATAATTGGAAAACACACATCATCATCACTGATGAGCAAGCAAAAATGGAGGATAAATATTGGCTAAAAAGGGAAAACAATATGTGTATTGGTTGATTTGGCTAGGATTCGTCTTATTCCTGTTATATCAACACAGCTTAGTGTGGATGCATATTGATGATTTTGGATATGCTTCGTTAAATTATGCCGTGAATGTAGGGACGGTTGGCAATGATTATACAGTTGCAGATGTTTTTAAGTATCTATATCTGCATTATATGGAGTGGGGAGGAAGAGTTCTTTTTTATGGAATAGCCATTTTCATATATCATTTCTGCGGTTTGCAGGGAATTAGAATTACACAGGCTCTAATTATTTTCGGAATATATTATTTGGCGTTTCACATAATTACCAAAGAAGCAAAAATAGAAAGAACAGCCACAGCGTCGATCATCGTTTGTTCGTTATATGGCGTTTTTCAACTTGCGTTGGTTAGAGAGGGTGTTTACTGGTTTTCTGCTTCTATCGGATATGTATGGCCAATACTTGTCCTTTTATTGGCATCTTATGGACTATACAGCTTGATATTGGATGAGAATGATCTCACTGCACGAGAGCCTATCCGATGGGCGCTGAATGGAATTCTGTGGTTTGTAGCGTCATTTTCGCAGGAGGAAATCGCGATTGCAGCTGTAGTCAGTTGTGCTGGCTTGGCGGTATATGGGTATTTTACCTGCAAAACAGATATAAAATGCCTTTCTGTTCCTTTTGTTATGGCATTGTTTGGTGCGATTGTAATGCTGGCAGCTCCGGGAAATTGGCAGAGATTGCAGATAAGCTCCGATGGAGGAATTATTGGAAGAGTCCAACATAATCTGCCCTATTTGTTCCGCTATATTTTCATGGATGGTGTTAAGCTATTTTGCTTAACCATTTCTGTCACATTTTTGCTTTCAGCAATCAAGTGCCTTGAGAAAGCAGAGAAATCTCGGGTTCTCTATAATATGTATATTGTGATACAGGCAGTCCTCGTTTCAATTTTGCTTCTTTATCCACAAATTATTCATGAAGGGACAAAACATGCGGTTGTATTGCTTTGTATGGCGGTTTGGACGCTGATTGGTTATGGTATTTTACTCTATTATTTGTTGCAAAGACAAAATGTTTTTGCAATGATATGCTCAATTTCTGCAGTTCTAAGCTATGGAGCGATGGCGGCGGTGCCTGCAATTCCAATTAGAATAACTATCCCATTCATATTACTAATGCTACCGGCAATGGGGACCGTGTTAATGGAGTTTGCAAAAAATCTGATGGCACTTATTTCCTATTTGCCAGTCATGTTGTTGCTGATAGTCAATTTGGCCGATATCAGTGACGGATATCGACTCAATCAGCCTATTCAACAGGCTAATTGGGCTACTCTGAGTGCATCTGCACAAGAAATTCAAAGCGGAATGGATATCACGGAAATTATATTGCAAAAATTATATCTGGACGAGTATGCGGGTCCACTGACTTATCAAGAACCCCATAGGTGGGCAGATGCACTAATTCGAAAGTACTTTGCCCTGCCTGATTCCACGATATTGGTGTGGGAAGATCCGTATGAAGTCAGTATTTGGACGGATCGGAAGCCGGATGGAGCAATGAACTTTAATGCGCAAGGAGCCTGTGCAGTTTCGATAACGCCAAGTCCCTATATGGGGGATGAGATTATTCGCATAAATGATATGACAGTCGTTCCCGTACGGGGTAAGGATTATATGAGCGTACAACTTCTGCGAGAAGAAAATGAAGATGGGAGATTTACTGTACAGATAGAATCACCTACGTTAAATCGCTCTATTGATAAGGTTATAAAAATAAACGAATAAAGAGTGGGAGTAAACATGAAAACAGTTGTGACGGCAATTGTTCCTTGCTACAATGAAGAGGCGGCGCTTCCTTATTTTCTACGAGAAATCAGGAAGGTGGCAGATGCAATGTCCGCCACCTATGACCTGAATTTTGAATTTCTATTTGTCAATGACGGTTCAAACGACAGCACGTTGCATATTCTCCGGACCGCTGCAAAAGAAGATTCCCGTGTCCGGTACATATCTTTTTCACGGAATTTTGGGAAAGAGGCCGCCATGTATGCGGGACTTAAAAACGCCGCTGGAGACTATGTGGCGGTGATGGATGCGGACATGCAGGACCCACCAGCCCTGCTGCCGGAGATGTATGAGGCGCTACAGAGTGGGGAGTATGACTCCGTGGCCACCCGCCGGGTGGATCGCAAAGGAGAACCCCCTATACGCAGTTTTTTTGCTCGCTGCTTTTACAAAATTATCAATAGAATCTCTGATGCCGACATTGTGGACGGTGCTCGGGATTTCCGCCTGATGAAACGCCAGATGGTAGATGCCATCGTGTCCATGGGCGAGTACAACCGCTTTTCCAAGGGCATTTTTGGCTGGGTGGGATTCCGTACCAAATGGTTGCCTTATGAAAATGTGGAGCGTGTGGCGGGAGAGACAAAGTGGTCGTTTTGGAAACTGTTTAAATACTCTCTCCAGGGAATTGTAGCCTTTTCTACAGCGCCATTGGCTATTGCCTCGGTCGTGGGACTTGTATCTTGCTTTGTTGCATTTTTGATGATTGTTTATATCATCTGCAAGACACTGATTTGGGGAGACCCAGTGGGTGGCTGGCCATCCTTGGCCTGCATGGTCATGTTCATGGGCGGCATCCAGTTGTTTTGTATTGGTATTCTGGGGCAGTATATTGCAAAAACCTATTTGGAGACAAAGCATCGTCCTATCTACATTGTTGCAGAGACCAGTGGGGACGGCGTATGACAAAACGACTTCTGGACAGTACGGTCATTAAATTTCTGATGGTTGGTGTACTGAATACCCTTGTTGGCGCGGGCACGATGTTTCTGCTCTACAATCTGGCGGGATGGACTTACTGGCTTTCTTCAGCTGCGAACTATGTAGTAGGCGGCATCGTCAGCTTCTTCCTGAATAAGTATTTCACCTTCCAGAATAAGGGATGGTCCTGGAAGCAAGTAGGAAAGTTCATCATCAATGTAAGCGTCTGCTATGTGCTGGCATACGGCCTGGCAAAGCCCTTTGCGTTGCATCTGCTGGCAGGACAGCCTGTGCGTCTCCAGGAGAATGTAGCAATGCTGGTGGGAATGGTCCTGTATACTGGATTGAATTATTTCGGCCAAAGGTTTTTTGCATTCAAGAGGAAATAACATGCTGGCAACACTGACAACGACTACTTTGGGGAAAGTGCTGACCACCTTCCTCATCTCCATGGCCCCGTCATCGAACTCCGCGGCGGCCTGCCTTACGGCATTGCCCTGGGCCTGGATTACGCGGTAGCTCTCGCTGCGGCGATCCTGGGCAATATTGTCCCCGTACCTTTCATCATTCTCTACATACGTCACATCTTCGCCTGGCTGCGGAAGCGGAGCATCTGGTGGAATGAGAAGATTTCCAATCTGGAGAAGAAGGCCCATCTGAAAGGGCGGCTGGTCCACAAGTACAGCGCACCATCGGCCTGTGTATCCTGGTGGCCATCCCGTTGCCGGGAACTGGTGCCTGGACCGGCGCTCTGGTGGCGGCCATCCTGGACATGCGGCTAAAAAGCGCCGTGCCTATGATCTTCCTGGGTGCCTGCATTGCCGCTGCCATCATGACGGCAGTGACGTTCGGCGTGATTGGCATCTTCTAATTGCAAATAGAGTCTGCAGCATTTCCTTATTGAACAAAGAACAACACCCCAGGTTCACCCTCTGCATTGGTGATCTGATTTTTCTTAAAAAGGATTCGAATGGCCTTTACGACAGAATTGAGTGGGGAAGTTCGCTTGAGAAGAGGGAAAAAGGCACCAGATGGTATGGAAGATGCCGACAAAAATGAACCAAATAAAACATCTTACCGCATCGTAACTGTAACAAATTCTTTTTTCGTATTTTGACAAAGTGAGCTTCCCCTTTTAGGCCATTTTTTACGGCTTAGGGGTGAACTTCTCTTTGTCAATTTGATTGTGTCATGATAGGATAATCTTGGCCACATTCTGCGGAAAGCAGGTGTCTCATGAGACTTGGATTATCCGAACGAGTTGCAATTGAAGCTGGTATCTATCGTAGAGATTCTCTAACTAAAATTGCTAAAGACACTGGTATAAGTAGAAAATCTCTTTCAAAAGAAATTCGGCAAAACAGAACCCTTGCCCCTGCCGCAAAATTCAATGGTAAGGATTGCAGATTCGCTGCAGAATGCACACGTCAATGCGTTTGCGGGGATTTCCTTTGCAGACAGGAATGTGTATTTTGCAGAAAAATCGATTGCAGAACGCTCTGCCCTGCCTATTCCCCACTCTCCTGTATGCGTATCCAATCTCCTCCATATGTTTGCAATGTCTGCCAGTTGCGGAGAGGCTGTGTCTGTGATCGCGCCTACTATGTTGCCACACAGGCACATGCTGTTGCTATGAGGCGTTATTCAGAGTCTCGCAGCAAACCGCAAACACACGGGGATGAGTTGGCTGCTCTGGACAAGTTGGTGACTCCCCTGATCAAGAAAGGCCAGCCCTTGACTCACATTTATTCTACGCACAGAGACAAGATCCCGGTATCTGAACGGACATTGTATCGCTATATCGATGCCGGTATGCTCGGTGTTGAAAATCTGGATCTGCGCCGGAAAGTCTCTTATCGTCAAAGAAGAAAACAGAAAAAGGCCATTGATACGATTACAAACAAGAAATTCCGTGAAACCAGGACGTATGAAGACTTTTTAGCCTATTTAACGAAGCATCCTGGCACAAACTATGTTGAGATGGATACCGTTCTCGGAACACAGGGAAAAGGAAAAAGAATGCTTACTATGCTGTTCGTACAACAGAGCTTGATGCTGATTTTCCTTATGCGTGATGGAAAGGCCAATTCGGTGGTGGAGCATTTCGATTGGTTGACCAGTGCATTGGGACTTAAAACCTTTCGCAAACTCTTTCCTGTGATTTTAACAGACAATGGTAGTGAATTTAAGTATACCCTTGAGATGGAGCGCACGATAGACGGTGCGAACCGGACAAAGATCTTTTATTGTGACCCGCAGGCGTCTTGGCAGAAGGCGCACATTGAAAAAAACCATGAATATATTCGATATGTGATTCCCAAGGGGAAGAGTTTAGATCCGTATACGCAGGAAGATTTTACTATTCTTGCTAACCACATTAACAACACCAAGCGGCTCCAGCACAATGGTAAGGCGCCAATTGAACTGGCAGCATCCGATGAGTTTCGAGAACTCTTCCGGGTAACAGGAATTCAACCGATCCCAGCAGATGATGTAATGCTTAAGCCTCGTTTGCTGAAACCGTAAGATCATAGTTTATCACGGGCGGAATCCTCTTCCAATTTTATTTAGCTGCCCCATTACTTAGGCAGACTGTGGCCGCCATAGGTTGTAATGGCGGGGTGAAGCTCACTTTGACAACAGGAGCCTTTATCCGGTCTGCTTTGCTATGCCCAAAATTGGCGCTCACCTCATAAAAAGGCTGCAATTCCCCTTCCCTCACCTGTTATATGCCTCTAAAACGCATTTTGAGGGGTATCTACGGCAGTTCTCTTTCCAGAGTATATTACATAGGGAACTTCACTTTTACATTCAAGCGTTTTATGATGTGCTCTGACCCCATTGCGGCGCAGTTGGTGTAAAAGAAAAAACCTGTATACTTTATAAAAAGCTACCGACTCTGCGTAGTACTGAAATCCTTGGTCGCTGTGGAGCCGCAACTCCG
>ENA-ORTQ01001474-ORTQ01001474.1-human-gut-metagenome-genome-assembly--contig:-NODE-1474-length-24590-cov-6.602486_pt1 | contig 24590 bp, 22 predicted proteins | sample MGYA00241912_ERZ509188 | MGnify/ENA primary metagenome ERZ509188 (study PRJEB26280, sample SAMEA2338849) | human gut metagenome | biome: human gut; feature: human-associated habitat; material: faeces...
GCTTTAATACGAGAAAAATCCACGACATTTGTCGTGGACTTTGTCTACAGTCTGGGATGACTTATAGTCATCCTTAATTACTACTATTTTTTAGGAATATATCCCTTTGGAGGATTTTCCTCATCAATCCATATAAATTCAATATGAATATCATTCGAACCTCTATATTTAGTAAATCGCAACCCATTTATATTTAATTCTGCTAATCTTTTCGAAGTAAGAGGCTCATACTCTTCTAGCTGAAACACACCGCGTAAAATCCATTCTCCAAGATATGTCTGCTTTTCAGCCGATTCTATTGCTTTTCCGTTATCTTGAGTAATATATGCGGGTAATACATCTCCCGAAGGTTCAAAAACCAGATTAAATTTTCTTTCTTCCTTCGGTAATGCTAGTTTATTCGTTCCTGGTTTCAATTTACCATAATTTAACCCAAAAAAATTGGGATGATCCTTATGGAATTGCGCTGAATCAGGAATAGGGATATACATTTCATCCATCGGTCTATAAAGTGTTTTATATAAATCCTTTTTTAACTCAAAATCTCCTGACTCCTTCGCTAATCGAATCAAATACTCCCTTAATCGTACTTTTTGCGCCTTTTCATCAACTGACACCGCCGGCTCTAACAAAAACTGAGTCATCCCCTGTTTAATCTGAAATAAGATAGACTCTCCTACTTGTTCCTCATAATCAGAACAAATTCTATCTATTCTCTGCTTTCTTTGATCTTTTCCCATCTTTGACCCGGTCCCAAAAAAGCTATTAAAGCCTGAATATAACTCCGTTTCTCCATTCTTATTCCATATTGTCCAGCAATATGTCTCATCTATTTCCGGTTCTGATATTTCTTCTGAAATTGATGCATCAGACACTTCATCTTCTGGCAATAATTCCTCTGATTTTGGATATACAATATCTGCAATTTTCCCAAATATAGCATGTGCATCATCTGCATATTTCACATTCCATTCATCACATACAATATTTCTGTTGTCAAAATTCATATGCAACTGGCTATCCGCTGATGTATATTTATAAACATGCCTTCCATCCGTAAAGAAAAAATTGGTTGGATTATTTTTCCCTGTACATCCAATGATAGATAAATTTTCTATATCAATCTTATCATATGCGGTCTCTCCAACAAAAATCTTTGCCTCTTCCGTTTTACTTGAAGGCATTAATACATGATAAACCGAATGAACGTGACTATCTTCTATTTCAACCTTAAACCCCTTTATATTTGCTCTTGATGAATCTATTCTTGCATTTCTAATTTTTGCAATTCTTTTTGCCAAAATCATATACAGTTCTTCATTTGCAACATTTATTACTTCCTTATTCTCTGCAGAACTTGCATTGCTTTTTATCTGATCAATTATTTTTGACCATTCATCGTGTTTTGCCTTGAACTGCGCAATCTTTTGAGCTCCAGATGCTATTCCAAATGTCTTAATTCCGACAAGATATTTTTCTCCGTTATACTCTACAGATGCATCATATGAAGTATTTCCAATATCCTCTGCATAAGCCCCAAAAGCTCTTTGAAAAGCTGTTTCCTGGAACTTCGAATTAATTATTGGTGCAACATCTATATCATCATCTGTAGACTTCTGTGCAAACATTCCTGTAAGACTTGCAAATGCAAGAATCAACCTTTTATATTCATTTCTTTGTTCTACCGGTAAATCATGCCACATCTATATCACCTCTTTCATTCAATGATGGCACAAAAGAAATCACCATCTTTTCTAATATATTCTGAGTTATACAATTCATTTGGTATTACTTTTCGCGTGAGATTGTGCAATACCAAAAATGACAAGAATTGGCTCTCTGTCATCTTATCAATGCCTAGCAAGTGCATCTTTCTTAATACAATTTGAGGATAATAATCTATGCCTAAATCTTTTTTTACTACTATACCCTTTTGATAACGACGATCTTTCATAGCCGGATGAATGATTTCTAAATCAGCGAAATACATTTTAACAATGGTTTCAAGTACAAACTCATTCCATGGATATTCAAATTCTGGAAACTCATCTAATTCCATATTCATTAATGGCAATATTCCATCTTCCATTTTCTCATCAATCAACTGTCTAATACTATTAACCAACGTATCTGACAAAATGAATGCTGTTTTTCTTAAATACTCATCCACTGACAGCCTTACATAATCGTTTTCTATATCAGAAAGAACAGAACTAACCGTTACTCGTGACCACTTCATTTTATCGCAAACAGCCATATATTGTTCATATGTAAAATTCTCCGGTCTATTTAACAAATACAACGCTACATTCTTTGTTGACGAAATATCGAACATATCTTTTGCAGCAATATGAGGTCTTTTAAAGTCCATTTCATCAGCAAATAATTTTGCTACAATATAATGCAAATTCATCTTTGAATTAATCTGATTCTTTTCAAGAAAATCAGGTAACATTTCTGATACTTCATCATATAAGAGCCCATCACTGGCATATCCATTATTTTCTTCAAATAACTTTAATATGCAACTTCTTATTACTTTAATATCCTCATCTGCGATACTTAAAATACCTGTACACGAATAATTATTATAATCCCATTGCAGTAATCTGGAATCATTCACAAACGGCATAATAATCATAACATTACTAAATCCTCTAAATTCTTGTACTAATTCACTCTTACTTATCGGCCTGCCAGTACGACAAATGAATTCATAAATTCTATCAGCAATGCTTTCTGTTTCCTCTTCAATAACACCATTCTTCAACAAATAATCTCTGCCATATTCATAATTATCCGGAAATCTCAGCGAAAGTATTCCGTGAAGATAATTATAATTGTCCACGCCACACATAACATTTAAAACACCTTCAAATTCAGAAAATATTTCATTATAAAATACTTTATTTGAATCTTTTGTATCAATATAATTTCTTATATCTTGCAACAGTGTCTCATCCATAGCAATATGCTCTTGTGAAATATATGTTCCTCTTCCTCTTAATACTAATCCACTTCTAACAAGTGTTGAACTCAACGCTCTATCACTTGAAGGAACTGATAGTCCAGCATATTTTTCTTCGATAATAGATCTCAGTTTAATAAGATCCTCCGACTGTTCTGTTTCACTTTGAGATAACTTAATTCCATCCGGAAATACTTTTTCAATAATATATAAACATACAGTAGCATAGTTTGCTCTTCCTTTAACAGCAAAAGAACCATAAAGCATATAGTTATACTTTTTCAGCAAACGAGCGATTGCGTCAATATCCATGAAGTCAAAACCTTTTTCAACTACTATATCCTCTAGCTCATCTCTATATTCATACAAGTCAATGCCATCTCCAACAATATCCTTTACTAAATTCAACAACTGTTCTTCTACCGAACTGTCATCATTTTTTTCTACAAAAATATCCACAAAATCAAGATATTCAAATTCATCAAAAGATTTTGCTACATGCATGAGAATCTGATCATACTCATCATCATCAAAAATATCCAATATGTCTTGAGCAACGATATAATTATTTGCACCTTTTATTATGTACAAAAGTTCCCGAACAAACGGAATTAGGCTTCGTAAAAATTTATTTTCAATCTGACGTACTCTTTCTCGAGTAATAACATCTTCTTCCCCATCTGGGTTACTCGCTATTTCTTGTAATGTTTCTCCTTTTGCTCTTCTTAAAAGAACTCTATACTCTCTACTCTCTTTATATTTGTCTAAAACATATCCCAATAAATAAATTATATCGTTTTGCAAAAGTATTGCTACCTCTGGAATTCTATCCATAAATCTGCCACCAAATATATTCGTCAAATCTTTTTTTGATAGACTTCTTAACCCTTCACAGCACTTAATGTTATTTTCAAGTAACTTGCTCACCATCTTATTGGTAAACCCTAATTCAACTAATGCATCGATACTCAAATAATCAACATCAACTGAAATATGCTCAAAAGCATTTTTTTGTGGTTCACTCGAAACACAAGAACTGGTTCTTACAAGTTCAAGTTGCCCTGATCTTATTTTCTCCATAAGTTCTTCTGTTTCTCTAACCGTTTTAGCACCAACATTTTTTAAATCTGAAATACTGTTAAGTGCTAAAAATTCTACTAGTTCATTCAATGTATAGATTTTTGCTCTATGAAATGCATTTACTGCTCTAACACTTAATCCTAATTCATCAATAAGTATTTCTTGTTCCTGATCTATTTCTTCTTTTTCCTCCATAAGGTCGGCTTCTGTCACTTCATAATCATCATACAAACTACTTATATCTGCAGAAGTAGAATCATTGTTTTCAACTTCAAACTGTATTTGATTACCATCATTACCAGTTACATTACTGCTCTGTTTAATATCTTCTGCTTCAGAACATATTGAACAAACAGGTGCAAGACAATATGGACATACATCAAAATTTTCCTTATTAAATTCACTTCCACAAACTTTACAAATCATAATTATCCCTCTACCAATTCAATTAGTTTTTTGTGCACCTTTACATACACTTCATCGTATGTAAGCATATCTAAAATAAATGTTCCCGCTAACAAATTAACATACTTGGCTATTTCACGTATTATTTCTCGATTATCAGACTTCCGATCTTTCAAAACATCATACAAAGCATTTAATGTGGCTTTTTGTACTATAGGATTATTAAAGGTACTACGGCCACATATTGTCTCAATAAGATCTTGATGCTTACATAAAAACTTTGTTAATTCAAAAGGATCCTCTCTTTTTTCATCATATGTTACTCTTCCAATCCACCAAAGCCTAGACATTCCATTTCTAAACAAAGAACGATTCCTTGAATAATTGAAAAAATATCGATTCAGCATATCTTGTACTGATGTAGCCTTCCATCTATATTTCATATATTCTAGCTGTTCTTGTAATGTATATGCTATCCAGATTCTCTCATCTGAGGCCTGCGAATCTGATAAAGCTTTCATATGACTATAAACACGTTGAGCATTTTCTGCATCTGTTAATGGTTCTTTTCCATCTAATAGTCCCATTTCCAACACAAAATCATCTATTTCAAATGTAGCTTCTTTAATCTCACCAGCTTCTCCCAAAAATTCTTCTAGCGTCTTATCTCCAGAAAGAACAACCTCTTTATATAAAGAATCTGCATTCCTTTTTAACATTTCAATACTATCTTCTGTCAAAAACTTAATCTTCTTCATCATAGTCACCTCTCAAATAATTTACAGCCTTTGGAATCGGACTATCCATCAGTTTTTGTGCAAAATCAAATGGCTCCATATTTTCTAGACTATCTTCATTAAATGACATATTCATCTTTTCTGCTACTTTACGTAAGCTTCGATACCATCTATAATCCTCAAAATCATACAGGTGAGACCGAGACTCTTTTACATCCGTTAAAGCATATACTAAAGACGGAATTATAAGCATTGAATGCATAACTGGTTGAATATCCAAACTGTTACTCATATTGGAATAGATTGAAAAAGTTTCCTGCGGAATCATAATCACAATTTTATTTCCACTTGTATCGACCTTAATATTTGTAATTGTTTCATCTCTGCTTGGAATTATCGAAAAAATTGATGATGTATTAGCCAAATCATCTCTAATCTTATTAATTCTAAGATTTATCTGACTTCCCACAGCCATAATACAACCACGTTCAATATCAAATCTAAATCCTCTAAAATCCGGTGCGAATAACTTATTAGAGTATTTCTCTATATTTTTATTTGCCACCAAAAATGAACAGACCTGAACAACACCATTTACTTCACCATCTCTTAAAATGCATTCTTTTTCAGTCTCATTAGTCAATATCAATCTTCTAAAACAAGTCTGTGTACATTCAATATGATGCGCAAACATTACTTCTTCTCTTTTTAACATCTCCTCGAGTTCAGGATTTACCAGCTCTGCTTTTAATTTCAATTTAACATTGTAGCCATCCAGCAACTGCTCAACATCTGATGAAAATAAACTATCTTCATAAAAATCTGCATCCTCTGTTATAACTGGGTATGTGTAATATTTACTTCGAAGTTGCATACGCCTTCACCTCCATAGCACACATTTCATAATATTCAAGTTCTACCTTTAAACGAATTGTTTGATCTTTGACAAATTCGATTTCACTTATAACATTTCCTTTTACTTTGACATTATTGTCACCAATTAAAACTACACTTTTTATTGGTGCTTCGTAATTCTGTGTTTCAGCAGATAAATAAACCTCTATAGCACCATTATCTGCACTTTCATTAGGAACAAGCATGAACATATATTGTCCTTTTGATTTATCAACACATACTGGAATAAACTTCTTCAAGGAAACCGTCTTTGGGGTAGGCTTAGAGGAATCTCCTCCATCTTCAGTATGCACTGGTTGCGGATCTCTTGGTTTCGGTTCTATTGTATGACCACCATTATGTAACCAGTCTGAGTCTTCTCCACCAGAAACTTTATGTCCTCCCGATTCGTCATTTTCATCAGGAACATTTTCTCCTGGTTCCATTCCCGCCTTTGTTCTCTTTGGTGCAACTTTCTTTTCTATCTCTACTACTTTATCACTTACAACTTCCTCTTTTACTTGATCTTTTGGATCATCTGAAATATCTGGTAAATAATTTCCAACTCCTACGGCATCTATTTCCTCTCCACCACCAGTAGAAATCATCTTTTCAATTTCTTCCTTGATAAATCTATTTAAAGATTTTAATAATTCTCTTGCCACTATAGGATTTTTAGCTCTATCTGGTTGCCAAAGTGTATGCTCCGGATTCTCCATAACTCTAAGCTTTTCGTTTATTTTATCCCCTTCAATAAACATAATACCTACACATGGAGCATGTCCTGGCAGATGAGCCTTATCCATTATTTTCATTCCTGTCTGACGAATCATTGCAACTCTTCTAGGAGCCTCTGGATCACCTACTAATATACCTAGCTTTACTAAACCCAATCCCATAAAATCTTCCTCAATCCATTGCGTTTCTGTAGAAGTAAGCACTGAATAATATTTTTCAGTATAATCTGTTAAATCATCTCTATAAACTTCTATCAAATCATTCAAAGTATTTTTAGAAACTTCTTTATTTCCTACTTTTATGACTAGTTTTTCATTCCAGATTGCCCCAAGGAAACCATCAAGTATTGATACAATAATATCCTTCTGCCAATCTCCATTAGCAAATTTATAGCCAGATACATAAATATCTGTTCCGTAGTCTCCAGTTTTTCTTTGAAATCCTGGTTCAATCAAAAGTTGATCAAAAACTGGAGTATTTTTTTCATTACCGTAGTATCCAATTCCTTGTGTAGTTTCGTCATCATCACGCTTAAAAGTCACTAACCTCGAAACCCCTTGATATGCCACTTCATCATCTTTATTGTATGTACTATAAAATACAGTTGAAAAATCAGAACAAGCAAATGGTGCATACTTACCAATGCCGTATGATCCCCCCGCAGTACCTCTTTTATCTGATGCCCCTGATGATTTTGTCAAGTTAGTCCAGTTAGTATTGATTTCTCCATTTGTTCCAGTCAATCCAATTGTATTAAAATCACTTATTCTTAAAAAATAGCATACATCTCTCTTGGCGACTTCAATAGCATTGGTATAAAACTCTTTTGTTGTTATCGCTCTTTGCATCCCCCAAAAGTCCAAACATCTATCAAATGCATCTCTTAAACATTCAATACCTGGCACACTCTCTGTTGGTATAGAAAATACGTTAAACTCTACAACCACCGTCTTTTCTCTTGCCGCGTCCAAAGAGTTCTGACATATTTCTCTTGCTAACGATTTCAAAGGAGTTCCTCTAAATGTTGCAACTCCCGAATCATTAATTCCTCTGTTTTCTCCGTGATCATTTGACGGAAATCTCCATTGTATCATAAGTGTCTCCTCCTTTATCTACAGCATTTTACAGCTTAAACTTTTTTATCCCACTAGTCGCATTATACGTATGCTCCAAATCCGAAACGGCTGTCTTTAATGTTCTAATTATTTTATTCAAGTCCTCTTGCGTATACTCATAATTATTTGTATTAGATAAATTCCCCATTAGTTCTATACCTTTTAAAATATTATCCATTCTTTTTTCAGCTAATCTAACAAACTTATCTCTTTTAGATTCCATATTACAGCCTCCATCTATACACATCGTATATATTCACAATACATTTCTACTATCTTTATACTACATTTTCAATATATAGTCAAGCTTGAGTTTCCACAACATTCCTCCTTGGTCTCGTATTTGTTCTTGCAAAATACATTTGGGTTGAAAATTCTCGTATTACTAAACTCAACTGAAAAAATTTTATATTTATGGGAAAATAGATATGTTTTTAGAAAAATGACGTCCTTTTTGGACATTTGAAATTTATTCAAAGATATGTTCCCGATACAATTTCGGTTCTAAATAGTGTAACAAATGTATCACGAGGGTATAGAAAAAGCCTAAAACCCTTGATTTACTGGGCTTTAGGCTAAAATGTGGTCTATTCAAACTCAATCGTTCCAGGCGGCTTACTAGTCAAATCATAGAATACCCGGTTGACTCCCTTAACCTCATTTATGATTCTCGTCATTACAGTCTGCAGCACCTCAAACGGAATATCTGCGCTTTCTGCGGTCATGAAATCAATGGTCTTCACGGCACGAAGCGCAACGGCATAATCGTACGTTCTCTCATCGCCCATAACGCCGACGCTGCGCATGTTTGTGAGAGCGGCAAAATACTGGTTGATGTCGCGGTCGAGACCGGCTTTTGCAATTTCTTCGCGGTAAATTGCGTCTGCGTCCTGCACGATGCGGACTTTTTCAGCGGTTACCTCGCCGATGATACGAATTCCAAGTCCAGGACCCGGGAATGGCTGACGGAATACGAGGTATTCCGGAATGCCGAGTTCGAGACCGACCTTGCGGACCTCATCTTTGAAAAGGTCACGGAGAGGCTCAATGATTTCTTTGAAATCAACGTAATCCGGGAGACCTCCGACGTTGTGGTGGCTCTTGATGACTGCGGATTCTCCGCCCAAGCCGCTTTCTACAACATCCGGGTAAATGGTTCCCTGTACGAGGAAATCAACAGCACCTACTTTTTTTGCTTCCTGTTCGAAAACGCGAATAAATTCTTCGCCGATTATTTTTCTCTTTTTCTCCGGTTCCTCGACACCGGCTAATTTTTCATAAAAACGATCCTGCGCATTGACGCGGATGAAATTCAAATCATAGTCGCCGTCCGGACCGAATACCGCTTCTACTTCATCGCCTTCATTTTTACGGAGAAGTCCCTGATCTACAAAAACGCAGGTGAGCTGGTCGCCGATGGCTCTGGAAAGAAGCACGGCTGCAACCGAGCTGTCAACACCACCGGAAAGAGCGCAGAGCACGCGGCCATTGCCGACTTTCTCACGGATTGCCTTAATCTGATGCTCAACAAACGAATCCATGCGCCAGTCACCGGAACAATGACATACATTGTAAACAAAGTTGGAAAGCATTTTCGTTCCCTCTTTGGTGTGAAGCACTTCCGGATGGAACTGAATGGCGTACAGTTTCTCCGATGGATTTTCAGCGGCTGCCACCGGACAATCTGCCGTATGTGCACAGATATCAAATCCCGGTGCCACCTTGGAAATATAATCAAAATGGCTCATCCAGCATACGGTGTCTTCGCTGACATCCGTAAACAATGCTGAATTTGTATTTACATGAACGTCGGTTTTTCCGTACTCACGAACCGGTGCTTTCTCCACCGTTCCACCCAGCACGTGCATCATCAACTGAGCGCCGTAGCAAAGGCCGAGTACCGGAATACCCATTTCAAATAATGCTTTGTCATAAGAAGGAGCACCATCCTCATAGCAGCTGTTTGGTCCGCCGGTCAAAATAATGCCCTTTGGATTCATTTCCTTTATTTTTGCTAAATCCGTTTTATACGAATAAATTTCACAATATACATTGCATTCACGAACTCTGCGCGCAACTAACTGGTTGTACTGACCGCCAAAGTCCAATACGATGACTAATTCCTTATTCAAAATTAGTTTCCTCCTTCTTCATTTGATTCTAATAATATTGTGTAAAAGCCTTTTCGTGCGAGCACGAACGCCTTTTGTACCTTTTACCCCTAGCATCTAACACATTTTATCACGAAACATCCTATGGGGTCAATGAAAACTCCTACAAATCAAAATACCCGACAAATTTGACATCATGCTTTCCTTTTGGGAACAAATAATGGTAAAGTGCGATAAAATAATCATCCGTCATGCTGGCAAGATAATCAACAACAAGCTGGTTTTTCTCCTGCTCGGCATACGGCTTTCTGACATGGGATTTAACATAAAAATTATTTTTCTCCATGTATGCCATGTGATGACGGTAAAAAACAGAAGATTTGTCTCCACTTTCTGCCTGACGCAAAAGTTCCTCATACAATTCACCAAACATTGGGCGGATTTCATTTTCATATAAATCGTTGAGCGACTTATTGTTATAAATCATTTCATAATTTTCTTTTTTCGCCTGCCGCAAAGCGTCGAAATACTCTTCATCCATTTTCAAATAATCTCTGCCATAACTGTTTTCGATGATATTGACACTGAAATTATTGATAATTTCACCGTTGCTGGTGCCAATCGCACCTGCGGTAAATGGTGATTCTTTTAACAAATTGAGGCGCATTGCGTCCTGTCTGTCTTTGCCAAGATAGGCAATAATATCGCAGATACGCATCACGCAGCCCTCTAACGTGCACGGAATTAACTCGCCGATTGCCTTCTCATCAACATAGCATGCTTCCACCTTTTTATCGTATTCTACAAAGGTAGACATCTCGCATGGACGGTACTCTTTTAATTCCAATTCGCCATTGTGGCAGAGGATTCCGTCTAAGGTCTGCAAACTGATATTCCAGTTCACCATATCGTCCAGCACGCGGACGCTATGTACATTATGGTTAAAATAACGGCCAGTATGCTCCTGATACAGACTGCTCAGAATCCGCTCGCCGGCATGGCCAAACGGCGTATGACCGATATCGTGTCCCAGAGAAATGGCTTCAATCAAACTTTCATTGAGGCCTAACACACTGCCGATATTTCTTGCAATGCGTGACACGAGCTGAACGTGCAGGGCACGCCTTGAAATGTCATCATTCTGGTAAAAGGAAAATACCTGCGTCTTATCCGAATAACGGTTGTAATACGGCACATGCATAATTTTCTCCACATCCCGCACAAACGCCGGACGCCACAAATTCGCCTTATCGTGATCCATGCGTCGTCTCACGATTTTCTCATCCGGAAATGCATACGGATTTTTCTTATGTTTCTCCCTGTCCTCTAAAATCCGCTCCTGCAATTCCTTTGATAATGAATGATACTGCGCCATAATTCCCTCCATTTTTCATTTCTTTATTCTTCCGAATCGTCCTCCGCCACAACGATTTCCGTCTTTAACCGGCTCAATCGTCTGGATATCGAAATCGTCACATACAAGTCCGTGATACCGCTGTAGACCAGTGCAATTCCGAGACACATAATCAAAATCTGCGCTGCCTCAAATGGATTCATCAAAAGCACAATCCCGGCAACAATATTTACAATTGCCATCGCAAACGCCACGTGCCACGTACCATGTCCGAGGCGAAGCATATCAACCGAATTCTGCATTTTCATAATACCGCTCATCGTTACCAGAAAACCGAGCACCGCCGGAATCAAATCCGTCAGTTTGTCCACTTTCACAATCACAAGAATTCCGCCAAGGATTGCACACAAACCAACGACAAGGTCATAGCGGTAAATAATTCCACTGATGTCTTTCCGAAGATAATTAATAAGAGAAACCACTCCTATTGCCAAAAGCATCGCCGCCAGCAGATAACAAATCGTTTTCATCGTTGCCCCCGGCCAGAGAATCAAGACAATACCAAGTGCAATAAAAATTACTGCGAGCAAAATCAAATTCCATTTCAACTGTTTTAATAAACTCATAATCACCCTCCAATCATTCAAAATAGTATTCTGTCGTTACCATATCCACACCAACTTCATCCAAGAGACGCTTCATTTCTTCCTCTTTGTTCACCGTCCAGACATTAACAAAAAGCCCCGCCTTGTGAAGTTTTTCCACATCTTCTTTGGAAACAAGCGTGTAACGTGAATCGAGTGAAATCTCATTTTCGGTAAGCCATGCAATCAGCTCGTCCGAAACTTTCGTCCACTTATTGCCGCCAACCGCCCCATAAACGTACTGAAGCCTTGACGCCGGGATTCCGATATCTTTCAAACGTAATAGTGCCAAAAGGTGCATACTGATAAAAACCGTTCGCTCAAGAAGTCCTTTTCGTTTCACCAAATCAACGATTTCTCTTAGTTCTACAGTTGTATAATCCATCTTCAGTTCCACAATCGGGTGAATTGTTTCACTCCGCGCCATAATGGACAAATACTGTGAAAAAGAAATTAAATGCTGCAGGGGATGCTCCTCTCTCTTTTTCCCCGCTGTCACCGGATAGCTGATTATTTCCTCAAAAGTCATCTGGGGAATCCAGCGGTCAATTCCGCACATTCTGCGCAAATGGCCATCGTGGCTGACAACGTAAACGCCATCTTTTGATTTCCAGATATCACATTCCACGCCATAAAAATTTCCTTCTACCGCCATTGCAAATGACGCCTGCGTGTTTTCCGGCGCCTCCGAACTGAAACCGCGGTGTGCAATTCTCTTGATTTTCATTTGGCATCCTCCTTGGTTTGAGATATGGTATCTCATGTTTATAACGTAAGTATACTCATTTTGGAGGAAAAAATCAACTTTGGTGCAGAAAGGGTTTGTGGCAAGTGTTCGTTGTCGATTTTTTTGTTTTCCGTAATTCAGTAGAAAAGCTTTGCGTCTCATGGGCACTTTCGTTTAACAAACGCGTAAGGGTATGGGCATGCAAAATACGCAAGCCTCATACCCACGTGTTTGTACCCATGAGTCACAAAGCTTTTCTACTGAATTACTGGAATCCAAAGGAACCGGCAGCGAACATTTGCCGCAGTCCCATCATCTCAAATTCATTTTTCTTCTATGTATCTCCCTATTATTCTTTCAACTTTCTTATCCGTTCCATACGACCGCACAATTTTCAAAAAGTCGTCTGTTGTTACGATTTGAAATTGATATGTCTGATAATATTTATGCAGCATTTGAAAGAATGTTGTATCGCCCATTGTTTTCCACAGTTCATACAGGAATAGTTCGCCGCCCTCGTAAACAGAGTTTGAGTATTCGTCCGGCTTGTCCTGATAATCGCTTACGCTTCGGTTGATTGCTTTGGTGCGGGAGGACTGGGGGATGACAATTTTTTGGAACCAGCGGTCCATGTCTTTGCGGGTGGAATACTTGTCGCTCCACAGTTTTTTCTGTAATTTTTTATTTGCATAATAAGGGAATAACACGTCTTCACAGAACTCGCAAAAGCCCTCGTCAAGCCACGGCTCCTTGTACGAATCGTTGCCGATTGCAGCGTAAAACCACTGGTGGGCGATTTCATGCGGAACATGTGCTTCCAGTCCCCCGTAAGAATTCTTGTCAATTTTGCGAAAGTCCTTCACATCCGGCATGCCAATCATGCAAAGTCCCGGATATTCCATCGCGCTGTTCATAAAGCAGTGCACGATTTTTAACTGTGAAAACGGATACGAACCTATTTTTTCCGAAAAAATGCGGACTGCCTCTTTCGCAAGCTGCATGGAATATTTGTAATAGCTCTGATTTTTCTCATAATTTGGTCCCAAAATTGAAATCGTTGTACTGCCGGTCTTCGCATCCAGCCGGCAAAAATCATCCGACAAAACCGCTGCAAACTCTCTTAACTTTTTGCCGGTAATCGTTGTTCCATCCTGCACAGAGTGCTGCGTGCCGGTCGCTGCGATTGTATATTTTTTCGGATGCCGGAATGTAACTTCATAATCTGCTGCCTCATACACATACGTCTCATCGTTGTCACCCACATAAGGATTTTCGTTCCACGCCCCCTTTTGATAGCGAGAGATACAGGGAAAACAAAACGAAAGCTGATACATTTCATGCCCGTCATAAGAGATATAGCCAAATCGGTTTTTCTGTTTTGGAATCTCGGTGCGGAATGAAAATTCAACAGTTACACACTCGCGGGCCGGTGCTAAAACCCGGTTCTTATCAGATAAATAAAGAACTGATGCATCTTCTTTTTTATCAATCTGCAAAGTATGTCCTCCGATTCTTGCCGAGGTTATCTCGGTTTTGCACGCTTTCTTTTTCTGGTTCGTTTTCTCCTGCAAAATAGCTGCTGCCCAGTTGCGCACGCAAATACTCTTCAAATCATCATCGGTCGCATTTTTTAGTTTCGCACGGACCGTTCCGGAAAGGACCTTGTTGTTGGTGTCAAGCAATATGTTCATCCGGTATTTGCCGGCATACGCTTTTCCTTCCTTTTTTATCTTTTCGTGTTTCTGTTCTACTTTTGTCGTCTCTGGATGCCCTGTGACAAAAACACCTGCGGTAACCGCCACTCCTATTACCGCCAGTATCATGACTGCTATACCTATTTTCTTCATTCGCTGCCTCACTTTCTATCAAGTTTACTTCTTAATTTCCCCTACAAAATATCCACACAAAACTGATACTTGGAAAGTTTTTTTGCTTCTTTCCTTGTTTTTGCGCGATACAATTTGAGGTTATCTGCCGTTGTGACATAACCATACAATTTCGTTATCACACGCCCTCTCCTTGCATAAATTTTCTGCTCCCATGGACCTTTTTTCTCACCAATTTCTTCAAAAGAAATCTTCTCGCCGTTCTGATCAAACAATGCAATCTGGCTGTGCACGCCTCCGCTCTCCTTTGTAAACACAACAATCTGATAAGGGGAAACAAACACACTTTTTACTGCCAAATGGCTGTTTAGCTTTTTATTGACTGCAATCTCTCTACTCCCTTTTTTATAAACCGTATACGGGATTTCAAAATTCCATGAACCGCAGATAGACTGCTCTTTATCCTGAAGATAAACCGTCAAAATCCGAATCCGAAGAGTTCCGTCTTTCTTAATGACATCCTCTTTATCAAATTTCATCATTCCGATAAATGCATGCTTGTCAACACATTTTCCATCCATCAAAATGTCGGAATCTTCTTTTGACATCTGTTTTCCAAAACTATACTGTGCTTTCACACAGATTCCATTTCCTTCCTTTGAAAAATCCATCTGCTCTGCCTGCATTTTCATCGTAACATACACAGAAAATCCATCGCAGTAAACTTCCGACGCCGTCAGTTTGATTCCTTGGCTTTGTGCACTTAAATGGTTTTCCTTTTCCTGTGTAATCTTTTTCGCATCCTTATACTCACCGGAGTAAATAACTCCCTTCTCTACCTTTTGAAAAATGGTTCCAAGAATCGGAAGATTTGCCGCAAGTGACGGATTTACCGCAAGCACGCTGCCGCATATCAAAATAACAACACAAGCTGCCACCGCTAGATGTTTCCACGTGCGGTTTTCAATTTTATTCTCTGGTGCATCCGGCAGATTCTGCAATGTATCACAAATTGTCTGTTTTACCGCATCCGGCACCTCATCCGTTCTCCGAATATTGCCAAGCCATTTTGTAAATCTATCCATACTAAATCCCTCCAATTCATAAGCGTCCGTCGCTGTTAGGTGATGCTTCTTTCCCAATCTCATAAAATTGCTCCAGAGTCTTTCTCGCTGACTGCAACCTGCTTTTTACCGCACTTTGCCCAATTTGCAGCGCCCCCGCAATTTCCCGGACTTTAAACTGCTGCCCGTAATAAAGTTCCACAACAATCCGCTGCTTTTCATTTAGAAAACCAAGCATTTCCTGCCACTCGATTTCTCCGTATTTATTCGAGCAGTCCATGATATCCGGGAAATTATCTGCCGTAACCGTCCGCTTATTTTCATTATAAATCGCATAACACCGGTGAATTAAAATCCGCGTCATCCACGTTTTAAAAAATTTAGCATTTCGCAAAGAACCTATTTTTTCCCAGCAGATAAGAATCGTTTCCTGTATGGCATCTGCCGCATCCTCGTCATTTTGCAAAATAGCAATTGCGGTCTTATACATACTCACCTGATAATTCTCCACCAGTTTCACAAAGGCTTCTTTGTCGTGCTTTTTCGCTTGTAACACAAGTTTTTTGTCCATGGTATGTTCCTTTCTTCCAAGGCCTTGAAATTAAGTACTACAACTATTAGATAAAAGAATACCACATTTGGTCGGTTTTTACTTCAAAAAAAGCCACATCTACCTGCGGGTACAGGTAAATATGACTTTCTTTTTTATGATTTCCTATTTTCTACTCATACCGAAGTGCTTCAATCGGGTCAAGTCTCGCCGCTTTGTTCGCCGGATAGTAACCGAAGAACACGCCGATAATCATGGAAAATACAACGGAACCAATGATGGCAGCCACCGGAGCAGATGCCGCATAGCCTAGGAGGGAAGCGGCGACGGCTCCGAGAATAAATCCTAAGATAATCCCAAAGACGCCTCCCAGCAAGCAGAGGATAACCGCTTCTATTATAAATTGCAGGCGGATGGAGCTGTTCTTTGCGCCAAGCGCCTTGCGCGTACCGATTTCTCTGGTACGCTCGGTAATGGAAACAAGCATAATATTCATAACGCCGATTCCACCTACTAAAAGGGAAATGCCGGCGATAAACGCAATCGCAATGGAAACGGTATCAATCATGTCGTTCATGGAACTTGTCATACTGCTCATCGTATTCTTTACATTTTCTACCTTTAATCTAAAGAAAAAGTATGAACAGCCTATGTTCATACTTTGATAATTCGGACATAAAGTTGTGATTTTTCTGTTAAATGGAAAACAATTCCTCTAACTGCTCATACGTCTCCACCGTGTTCATTGCGCGCCGCAGAGAAGCCGAATGTGGGTAACCTGCGGTGTACCACGCCGCATGGCTCCGCATTTCCCGCATACCGCGTTTTTCGCCTTTCCACTCAATCTGCATTTTGGCATGGCGCAGAATCATCCGGCACACTTCGGAAAAAGGTGGTTTTTCCGGTACCATTCCGGTTTCTAAATATGTCTTAATCTGATGAAAAATCCACGGATTTCCCTGCGCCCCGCGGCCAATCATCACACCGTCACAATTTGTCTGCTCCATCATATTTTTCGCATCCTCCGGCGTAAAAATATCTCCATTTCCAATGACCGGAATTGACACCGTATCTTTCACTTTGGCAATTATTTCCCAGTCAGCCTTTCCGCTGTAATACTGTTCTCTCGTTCTGCCATGTACTGCCACAGCCGCTGCGCCTGCTGCTTCCGCCGCCTTTGCCATCTCGATTGCCTGCACTTCGTCCGCACCAAATCCTTTGCGAAACTTCACAGTTACTGGTTTGTCAATCGCTTTTACCGTTTTCTCAATAATTTTTGCCGCAAGCGGAATGTTTTTGAGGAGGGCGGAACCCTCGCCATTATTCACAACCTTTGGCACAGGACACCCCATATTGATATCTAAGATGTCAAAATTCCGATGCTCAATTTTTTTTGCCATCTCACTGATAATATCCGGGTCTGAGCCAAATAACTGCAGCGATACCGGGCGTTCCCTGTCATCAATCCGAAGCAAATCCTCGGTATTTTTATTATTATAAAAAATGCCTTTTGCACTCACCATTTCCGTGCAGATTAAATCCGCTCCCTGCTCTTTGCAAAGCAGACGAAATGGCAGGTCCGTAACCCCTGCCATTGGTGCTAATACAATATTGCCATCTAAGCTTATATTACCGATTTTCAGTTTGTTACTTCCCATCTTCACTCTTTTTCGTCCTCTCATAAATCAGACGCATGCCCTGTAAGGTCAGCTCTGAATCATAAATATCAATCTTATCGGTGCCCTCTGAAATAATGCGTCCAAGCCCGCCGGTTGCCACAACTTTCATATTCTGGTAACCCGATTCCTCACGGAACTTATCAATGATATATTCCGCCTGTCCAATCGTTCCGTACACAAGTCCTGCCTGCATACTTGTAATCGTGGTTTTCGCCATAATCGACTCCGGTTTTATAATTTCAATTTCCGGAAGTTTTGCTGCATTGCTCCAAAGTGCTTTCGCACTGATTCTTATACCGGGTGCTGTCACACCTGCGACAAACGCACCGTCTTCCGTCACCAAATCATATGTCGTAGCCGTACCGTAATCAATGACAAACACCGGCCCGCCATACAAAAAGTAAGCACCGACCGCATCGACCACACGGTCTGCTCCGATTTCCATCGGATTTGTCGTTGCAATGCGGATACCCGATTTTGTTCCATTTCCCACAATCATCGGATCACAGTCAAGATATTTCTTTACACCGCTTGTCAGAGAATACATAATCTTTGGCACAACAGAGCAGATAATGACATCCTCAACATCGTCCGCGGACACATCTTTGTGGGATAACTGCTCCACGATCTGGACACCAAACTCATCGGAAGTTCTCGGCAGACTGGTTGTCAGCCGAAACTTATGCAGAATTTTTTCTCCTTGAAAAAGTCCAAATGTCAAATTTGTATTTCCGATATCAATCGCCAGTAACATAATAGCCCCCATTCAGAGTAAATGATTTCATTCGTTCACTCCGTCAATAAAAAATGTTTTATAGTAAGTCTCTAAATTTTCTAAAAGTTCTGCGTATTTTACACGGTATTGTTTGATTTTCAAATGGCTTCCGATTTCATCATAGAAGAAATCATTTTCCTTTGCCGTCGTAGACATATAAAGGGAGCCATCTTCATCAAATTCCATGGTAAATACACCGCCGACATCTTCCGTCATCGTCACCGCCATAATCTGCAGTTCATCCTGAATCGCAGATGGAAGCGATGCATAACGCGGATTTAAATAATATTTCTGCTCATAGGCACTGCACGCGCACAAAATCTGTTCTTCCTGCATGGAAAACCTCCTAATCCCGTTCACTTAACGGTGTATATGGTTTGTGTTTTGCCACCGCTTTATAAGCCGGACGAATGATTTTCCCGGCATTGACAAGTTCCTCTAAACGGTGTGCGCTCCAGCCGGCGATACGTCCAATTGCGAAAATCGGAGTATAGAGCTCATGCGGAATCCCCAGCATGCTATATACAAGTCCGCTGTAAAAATCAATATTGGCACTAACACCTTTATAAATATGACGCTCATTCGCAATCACTTTTGGTGCCAGTTTTTCGACCAGATTGTAAAGGGCAAATTCTTTCTGAAGCCCCTTTTCATCGGCAAGTTTCTGGACAAATTTGCGGAACGTTCTCGCACGTGGGTCAGAAATTGAGTACACCGCGTGTCCCATACCGTAAATCAAACCGGCACGGTCAAATGCCTGCTGATTCAGAAGGGCAATCAAATACGATTCTACTTCATCCTCATCTTCCCAGTTTTTGACTTTCTGTTTCATATCATCAAACATCTGCGATACTTTTTTATTCGCTCCACCATGTCTTGGTCCTTTCAGCGAACCGAGTGCTGCCGAAATTGCCGCATAGGTATCGGTTCCGGATGAAGTTACCACATGGTCCGTAAATGTCGAGTTATTACCACCGCCATGCTCCGCATGAAGCACAAGGGCAATGTCCAAAATCTTTGCCTCTAACGTTGAAAATTTACTATTTGGACGAAGCATATGCAGAATATTTTCTGCGGTGGAATACTCCGCTTTTGGCGGGTGCAGGAAGAAACTGGTTCCTTCATGGAAATAGCATGCCGCCTGATAACCATATACCGCAAACATCGGAAACAGTGCTACTAACTGCAAGCACTGGCGCAGCACATTTTCCGTAGTAATATCGTCTGCTCTGTCGTCATAGGAATATAACGTAAGAACGCTTCGTCCAAGTGTATTCATAAGGTCAACACTTGGTGCTTTCATAATAATATCACGTACAAAGCTGGTTGGCAGGCTTTGACGATAATTGGCTAACATGTCCTTGAGTTCTTCCAGTTCAGATTCATTCGGCAGTTTTCCAAAAATCAGAAGATACACAACTTCCTCATATCCAAACCGTTTTTCAGATAGAAACCCATCCACGATCTCCTCAATATCAATGCCTTGATAAAATAATTTACCATCGCAGGGAACTTGTACCCCATCGGAAATTTTTGTTGATTGAATCTCTGAAATTTCTGTGAGGCCAGTCAATACACCACGTCCATTCAAATCACGGAGTCCGCGCTTTACTTCATATTTTTCATAAAGAGTAGAGTCAATGGTGCTACTCGCTTCACACACCGATGCCATCTTATGTAACCACTCATTTCGATATCCGGCGTTTAAGTTATTGCTCATATTGGCTCCTTTCGTTGCTTTACCTCGGAAGTGTCACATACATAACCGCTTTAATTGTGTGCATGCGGTTTTCTGCCTCGCGAAATACCACGTCAGCATATTTTTCAAACACTTCATCTGTTACTTCCATTTCCGTCAATCCATATTTTTCATAGATTTCTTTTCCAATCTTCGTTTTCAAATCATGGAATGCCGGCAGACAATGCATAAACACTGCGGTGTCCTTTGCATTATCCATTGCCGCTTTGTTAATCTGATAAGGGCTTAATGCCTCAATTCTCTCTTTCCAGACTTCATCCGGCTCCCCCATAGAAACCCATACGTCGGTATAAAGAACATCTGCATCTTTGGTCCCCTCTTTTACATCTTCTGTGAGAGTAATGCTGCCACCGCTCGTCTTTGCATATTCTTCACACAAGGCGACCAGTTCTTTATTTGGAAAATATTCTTTTGGTGCACAGGCAGTAAAATGCATTCCCATCTTGCTGCACGCAATCATCAGAGAATTTCCCATGTTATAACGGGCATCTCCCATATAAGTCAGACGGATTCCTTCCAAATGTCCAAACTGCTCCTCAATGGTAAGAAGATCAGCAAGCATCTGGGTCGGATGATATTCATTCGTCAATCCGTTCCAAACCGGCACACCGGCATACTCTGCCAGTTCTTCAACAATTTCCTGTCCAAAGCCACGGTACTCAATACCGTCAAACATACGTCCAAGCACGCGTGCCGTATCCGCAATACTTTCTTTCTTGCCAATCTGGGAACCACTTGGATCTAAGTATGTCACACCCATTCCCAAATCATGTGCTGCGACTTCAAACGAGCAGCGTGTTCTCGTACTTGTTTTTTCAAAAATCAGGGCAATATTTCGTCCCTCAAATTCTTTCATCGGAACATGATTTTTCTTCTTTTCCTTCAACTCTTTTGCTGTATCCAGAAAATAGCGAATCTCTTCCGGTGTAAAATCCTTTAGTGTCAAAAAGTTTCTTCCTTGTAAATTCATTTTTTCACTCTTTTCTCTGTGTTATTTTTCTTTACATGTTTCAATCACGGATTTTGCCAGTCCTGCAATCCCCTGAATTTCCGATGGAATGATAATTTTGGTTGCCTGGCCGTCACTTGCTTTTTCAAATGCTTCCAAACTCTTCAAGGTCAGAACTGATTCCGTCGGTGCAGCTTCATTTAAGTATTTCAGACCTTCTGCTGTCGCTTTCTGGACTTCTGCAATCGCCTGAGCCTTACCTTCTGCCTCGCGAATCATTGCTTCTTTCTTTGCTTCTGCACGAAGGATTGCTGCTTCTTTTTCTGCTTCCGCTTCCAAAATCGCAGACTCCTTTTTACCTTCTGCTACAAGAACTGTCGATTTTTTCTCACCTTCCGCACGAAGAATAGATTCACGTCTCTCACGCTCCGCCTTCATCTGCTTCTCCATGGAGTCCTGAATTTCTCTCGGTGGAATGATGTTTTTCAATTCCACACGGTTTACTTTGATTCCCCACGGGTCAGTCGCAATATCCAGATTGGAACGCATATGCGTATTAATTGTCTCACGTGACGTAAGTGTCTGGTCTAATTCCAAATCACCAATGATATTTCTAAGTGTAGTCGCCGTCAGATTTTCAATTGCCATAATCGGATTTTCCACCCCGTACGTGAAAAGCTTCGGATCCGTAATCTGGAAAAATACAACGGTGTCAATCTGCATCGTTACATTATCCTTTGTAATTACCGGCTGTGGCGGGAAATCCATCACCTGCTCTTTTAACAGAACTTTTCTTGCCACCTTGTCAATAATCGGAACCTTAAAATGCAGTCCAACCGACCATGTACACTGATAGCCGCCCAGTCTTTCAACAATAAACGCATGTGCCTGTGGCACAATTTTAATACAAGATGCCAGTACACAAAGAATAATTACTACAATCGCAATAATAATAATTGGTACCAGGCTAATCTCCATTTCATTTCCCATAACATGCCTCCATTCCGCGCTTTTGCGCTGTTTTTATCACTCTTTTACCAGTAACTTGACACCGGAAACCGATTGAATCGTTACCACCTTTCCCTCTTCAATCACCGTGTCATCTACACTGCGTGCCATCCATTCGACACCACGAAGACGTACCGTGCCACTTCCCTTTGCATTATCAATTGTTTCGATGACTTCCGCTTTCTGCCCCGGCAATTCATCAATATTGGTCTTGGCACGACTTTTATCAAGCACTTTTACAGCAAACGGACGAACTAAAACCATAACCACAACCGACACGCCGGCAAACAAAACAATCTGTAACCACAAAGGGCTGTTAAGTCCTGCTGCAATTGCCGCTGCTACACCACCAAGACTAAACCAAATTGTCGTAAGACCCAGTGTAAAAATCTCAATTACCAACATAATGGCTACCAGTACAAGCCAAAAAATCGTCAACATCGTCTCGAATCCTTCCTTTCATTTTATTCACTGTTTCTCCTTATCATACTAAAAAATTAGGTTTTTGTCAAAATTTTAACACATTTTGTTTGTGGCGTGGGCGCTGCCATTTTTTTAGTTTCCGTATTTTATTCGAAAAGTTTGCATGGCGTGGGCGCTCCCGCTAGACAAATACGCAGAAGTATCGACATGCAAACTACGCATGTCTCATACTTGCGCATTTGTACCCACGCCATACAAATCTTTTCGAATAAATTACTGGAATCCTAAATAAGTTGACAGTAAACTCCTAGCACAAATCTTTTCTTCATAAATCACCGGAATCCTAAATAAGTTGGCTGCTACCTCTTTACGCAAATCTTTTTCTTCATAAATCACCGGAATCCTAAATAAGTTGGTTGCTGCCTCTTTACACAAATCTTTTCCTCATAAATCACCGGAGTACCGAATAAGTCTTCCAAAATGCCTCTGCTACCAATAGTGTAAGCAACCGAAGGCGAAATAACTCTCGCTGTACTCTATCTAAATGTTGCCCCAAAACAAGTTGCTTACCAATTCAGAACGCTTTCACGGCTAGCTTTCTATAATTTCCAGTAATTTAGTACAAAAAGTTTTGGGGCTCATGGGTTTTGAGTGCGTCGGTATGTGGCACTGGTAGTTTCAGTGCCCATACCGCTACGCAACTCAACGAGCGAGAGTGGCCCATGAGGAACAAACTTTTTGTACTAAATTACAGAAACTATAGATATTGCTGTAATTGCTTGCCGCAAGCGGTCCCGAATGAGAATCTTACGCTCTCTTTTTCTATTTACTCTAATTACAGCGAAATTTATTTCCATTTCAGTGCCCATACCACTACGCAACTCAACGAGCGAAAGCGGCCCATGAGGAACAAACTTTTTGTACTAAATTACGGAAACTATAGCTACCTATTCCGCTGCACCTCATACATCAACAACGCAGCCGACACTGCTGCATTTAACGACTCCAGTTCGCCCTCCATCGGAATGATTACTTTTTTATCGGCGAGGGCGGTGACTTCATCACTCAGTCCATTTGCCTCGTTGCCGATTAAGATGCCGATGCGTCCATCATACGTTTCCTCGCGGAAGTTTTTCTTACCCTGTAAATGAGCGGCATAAAAGTGAAATGACTGATTTTGCAGCTGTTTCATCTCCTCGCTCATTGACTCGCAGATATAAAATGGGACACGAAACATTGCTCCCATCGTCGAGCGCACAACTTTTGGATTAAACAAATCTACACAGCCGGACGACAAAACAACACCCGACATACCGGCCCCTTCTGCTGTCCGAAACATTGTTCCCAGATTACCGGGATCTTGTATGTTTTCGAGGCAGAGAAGCTTACATTCATCCGAGGAAATCATTTGCTCCCTGTCATAAGACGGCATTGTGATAACCGCCAAAACCCCCTGTGGATTTACGGTGTCTGACATCTGCTTAAATAACGCTGTCTTAAGCACCTCAATCGCCGGACGTTTTTGCAGTTTTGCCAGTTCTTTGGCTAATGCTTGTTCTTCTTTTTCATCACAGTACAATTCCTGTACCAAATCTCTCTGCAATGCCTCACGCACCATTTTCCATCCCTCTACAACAAAGACACCTTCTTTTTTTCTTGCTCTTGCCTGCTTCATCAGTTTCTGGATGCGCTTAAATTTTGCATTTGCTGCTGACTCAATCATTCTTTCACGTATAATCCAATTATCCTCTTTTGAGGGTAATGGATTATTCTCCTTTCTCCCA
>ENA-ORTQ01001500-ORTQ01001500.1-human-gut-metagenome-genome-assembly--contig:-NODE-1500-length-24363-cov-4.148346_pt1 | contig 24363 bp, 17 predicted proteins | sample MGYA00241912_ERZ509188 | MGnify/ENA primary metagenome ERZ509188 (study PRJEB26280, sample SAMEA2338849) | human gut metagenome | biome: human gut; feature: human-associated habitat; material: faeces...
TAAAACATAATGTAAACATGAGGCACATATCTTTATTGGCGGTCTCCTTGCTGGCTCTGGCAGCCTGCACGCCGGAAAAACAACAGGAGGCGGATGATTATACACAATATGTAAATCCTTTTATCGGGACAGACTTTACGGGTAATACCTATCCGGGAGCGCAAGTCCCTTTCGGAATGGTTCAGTTGAGTCCTGACAACGGGCTTCCCGGTTGGGACCGTATTTCCGGTTATTTTTATCCCGACACGACTATCGCCGGTTTCAGCCATACCCATTTGTCAGGGACAGGTGCGGGCGATTTGTACGATATCTCTTTCATGCCGGTGACTCGTCCGTATAAGGAGGCACCTGCTCCTTTGGGCGTCTATTCGACTTTTTCGCACAATGACGAGATGGCTTCGGCTGGCTATTACCGTGTGCTGCTGAAAGATTACAATATTAATGTCGAGTTGACCGCGACTGAACGTTGCGGTATTCAGCGTTATACGTTCCCCAAAGCAGAGGCATCCGTATTCTTGAACCTCAAAAAGGCGATGAACTGGGACTTCACGTTGGATTCGTATATAGAAGTGGTCGATTCGATGACGATCCGGGGATATCGTTTCTCGCAAGGCTGGTCTCCTTTGCAGCATGTTTATTTTGAGACTCGTTTCTCGAAACCTTTCATGGCTTGCCATATGGACACAACTTCTATCGTAACGAAAGATCGTGGCAGGATCGGTACGGCCTATATTGCCCGTTTCGATTTCAATACGGAGAAAGATGAGGAAATTTTAGTAACGACAGGTATATCCGGTGTCAGTATGGAAGGAGCAGGCAAGAACCTGCGTGCGGAGGTTTCGAAAGACGATTTCGATTATTATCAAGCGCAGGCTGCCAAAACATGGAACAAGCAGCTTTCTAAAATAGAGGTGAAAAGCTCGGATACTGATGATCTGGTGAAGTTCTTTGTACCATTCCATGATCGCTCCGACAATTTACAGTGATGTGGATGGTTCCTATTACGGCCCGGATCAGCAGATCCATAAAGCGGACGGATGGACGAACTATTCCACTTTCTCGTTGTGGGATACTTATCGCGCTTCTCATCCGCTATTTACCTATACCGAACCGGAACGTGCAAATGATATGATCAAAGGTTTCTTGAAATTCTATGAACAGAACGGGGCTTTGCCATTGTGGAATTTGTATGGCTGGGAAACCAATATGATGATCGGATATCATGCCGTTCCCGTAATTGTGGATGCGTATCTGAAAGGTATCGGCAATTTCGATCCGGAAAAAGCACTTGAGGCCTGTATTGCTACGGCCAACCGTGATGATTACCGGGGAATCGGTGATTACAAGAAGTTAGGGTATGTCCCAGCCTACGGCGATCCCAAGAAATGGGAGAACTGGTCGTTATCCAAGACATTGGAATATGCTTATGATGATTATTGTATTGCAACAATGGCAAAGAAGATGGGCAAGAAAGAGATCGCCGATGAATTCTACAAACGTGCTCAGAACTACCGGAATGTTTATAATCCGGCCACTTCTTTCATGCAGCCGCGTGACGAGAAAGGGAACTTCGCTGCAAACTTCAGCCCCGACGACTATACCGAAGATATCTGTGAAAGTAATGGCTGGCAATATTTCTGGTCTGTACCTCAGGATCTGGACGGTCTGGTCGGCCTGGTCGGAAGCAAGGAGCGTTTCGCTGAGAAACTGGACAGTATGTTCACCTATGTTCCGAAATCGACAGAAGACCTGCCGATCTTCAGTACCGGTATGATCGGGCAATACGCACATGGCAACGAACCGAGCCATCATGTGATTTATTTATATAATAAAGTAGGACAGCCCAGGAAGACGCAGAAGTATGTGGCTGAGGTCCTGCACAACCTATATCAGAATGCTCCGGACGGTATTTGTGGGAATGAAGATTGCGGACAGATGTCGGCTTGGTTCGTATTCAGTTCGATGGGCTTCTATCCGGTTGATCCGATCAGTGGCAAGTATGAGATCGGAACTCCGATATTTCCAGAAGTGAAACAGATCGTCTGGAAAATTATGTACTGGCACTTGGAATTCATGGATTTTGGAAATGGGATGAGAGATGGGTGCGACTCAGTCGCGATATGGATTCGACATCGATCATGGAACTGAATGTTATCCGGGAGCGTTTTGTGACAGAGGTTCGATCCCTTGCAGAAGGCTTTGCCGGAAAGAAAAAAACAGTTGCAGAATACAGCAGGTGTCTCTATGAATTTATTGTGCAGAGCCGCGTGCAGGAAAAACTTGCGGTGCAGGAGCTTTTATTTAAGCAGCACGGCGACCGTGCCATGGAAAAAGAATATGCCCAGATTTATGGTATAGTTATGAATCTTCTCGATAAAATGGTCAGCATTCTGGGAGAAGAAAAAGTATCTGCGGAGGAATATCGCCAGCTCCTTGAAACAGGCATGGGACAAGCGAAGGTAGCACTGATTCCACCGGGAATCGATCAGGTACTGGTCGGTGATATGGAGAGAACGAGACTGAAAGATATCCGTGCATTGTTTTTTGTAGGAGTCAATGAAGGATGTATACCGAAAAATACGGAGTCAGGAGGAATCCTTACAGAGATGGACAGAGATTTTCTGGGAGGACAGGGGATTGAGCTGGCACCGGGACCAAAAGAACTGATGAATACGCAGCGGTTTTATCTGTATCTCAACCTTACGAAGCCATCCGAGAGACTCTGCCTTTCGTACAGTATGTCCAACGGAAAAGGAGAAGCGACGGGACCGGCATTTCTGATCCGGACAGTGCAGACACTTTTTCCGAAGCTTAAGACAGAGCGTGCGGAAGAACCACAGAATGAGCTGGAACTTATTGAGACTCCGAATACAGCAGTGGAATATTTTCTGTCAGGACTGACTGATGAAGAAAAAAGAAAAGATAATCCGATTTTTGCAGAACTGTACAGCTGGTATCTGAATAGTCCGAGATATTGTACAGTAACAAAAAAACTCATAGAAGCTGCTTTTATCCGCAAACCGGTCGATCAGATCAGCAAAAGCGTAGCGAAAGCTCTGTACGGGGAAGTCTCACCGAACGGTGCAACAAGACTGGAACGTTTTTCGGCATGTGCGTTTGCTCATTTTCTGAAATACGGACTGGAAGTACAAGAACGTGCAGAATACGAATTTAAGGCGATGGATATGGGAAATGTGATCCATCAGGCACTGGAAGATTTTGCAGCAGAACTTCACAGGAGAAAGTTGGACTGGAGTGTACTTTCGGATGAGATGCGGGATGCGATCGCGGATGAATGCCTGGACAGAATCAGCGCCGATTATGGCAATACGATCCTTCAGAGCAGTGCAAGGAACCAGTATATGATCGAACGTACACGAAGGATTCTTAGAAGAACAGTCTGGGCACTGCAGGAACAGCTTCGAAACGGTAAATTTCAACCAGAGGGATTTGAGGTTTCAATCGGAGGCGGACGAATTGACCGTCTGGATATCATGAAGACAGACGATAAAGTCTATGTAAAGATCATTGATTACAAGACGGGAAATACAACATTTGATCTGGTCAGCATTTATTATGGACTCCAGATGCAGCTTGTTGTATATATGGATGCGGCAGTGAAGGCAGAGCAGCGAAAATATCCGAATGCAGAGGTGAAACCGGCAGGAATTTTTTATTACAATGTCAAAGATCCTATGCTGCAAAAAGAGATGGAAGATGATCTGGACCGACTGGATCCGGAAATCTTTAAGAAACTCAAAATGAATGGTCTGGTTCTGGCAGAAGATGAAGTGATCAGCGGTCTGGACAGGACAACCGTTTCTCTGCCGATGTCTTATACATCAACAGGGCTGTTTCGGAAAGGATCTTCTATAGCCAGTGAAAATGAATTTGCACTTCTGGATGCCTATGTCAAAAAGAAGATTACTGATATCCGGGAGGCAATACTGGACGGTAATGCAGAAGTTTCGCCTTATGAGATGGGGAACAGGAATGCTTGCACTTACTGTCCGTATCAGGGGACATGCGGATTTGACCGCAAAATCCCGGGATATGAGTTCCGCAGACTGAAGCAGTTTGCAGACGATGAGATATGGAAAGCATTTGCAAAGGAGGTGGATGACGAATGGGAGTAATTTGGACTGAGGAGCAGCAGAAAGTAATTTCGCTCCGTGACCGGAATATTCTGGTAAGTGCAGCAGCAGGATCCGGAAAAACTGCCGTTCTTGTAGAACGTATTTTAAGCAAGATCTGCGATCCGAAGAAACCAGTCGACATAGATCGTCTTCTGATCATGACGTTTACCCGTGCGGCTGCCGGAGAAATGAAAGAACGTATCTCTGCGGCAATTGATCAGAAACTGTACGATAATCCGGACAATGAACAACTGCAGCGTCAGACATCACTGATACATAATGCACAGATTACGACCATCGATGGTTTCTGTGCATATATCATCCGAAATTATTTTCATATGATCGATCTGGATCCGGGATATCGTACAGCAGAAGAGGGAGAACTGAAACTTCTGCGTGAAGATGTGATGAAGGAAGTGCTGGAAGAGGCATATACGCAGAAAGATGAGAAATTTCTGAATCTGGTAGAGTGTTATGCAAACGGCAAAACCGATGATGAAATCCGGGATATGATCTATAAATTATATGATGCTTCTATGAGTCATCCGTTCCCGGAGGAGTGGATTGAAGAATGTCTGAGAGTCTATCAGGTGGATAATGTAGAAGATCTTCGGGGTACCAAGTGGATGACACTTCTCTGGAAGGCGGCAGAGGAATGTATTTCGGAGATCGATGATCTGTTGGAACGTGCCACACATATCTGCCGGGAAATCGATGGTCCGTATTTTTACGAAACAGCATTGGAAAGTGACAGTCTCCTTCTGAAAGAAGCAAAAGAACGTGCGGCAAAGAGGGACTATAATGGTATGGCATCACTTCTGGCAGCACATAAATATGCACGTCTTTCTGCCAAAAAAGATCTGAATGTAGATGAAGAAAAGAAAAAACAGGTGAAAGACCTTCGTGATACAGAAAAATATTTATGGAAAGAACTTGAAGAGCACTATTTCAGCCAGTCTGAAGAACATATTCTGGAGGCATTGAAGTACTGCCAGAAACCTTTGGAGGGACTGGCACGGATCACATTACAGTTTAAAACGGCATTTGCGGCAAAAAAACGAGAAAAAAATGTTCTGGATTTTTCGGATATGGAACACTTTGCCCTGGAAATACTGATGAAAAAAGAAGGCGAAGATATCATCCCAAGTACTGCTGCGAAAGAATTATCTGCCAGATATGAGGAAGTAATGGTGGACGAATATCAGGACAGCAATCTTGTACAGGAAATGATCACTAATCTGGTGTCTGGCTGGGCGGATGGACGTAAAAATATTTTTATGGTCGGGGATGTAAAGCAGAGTATTTACAGATTCCGGCTTGCAAGACCGGAACTTTTTATGGAGAAATACCACAGCTATTCTCTTGAAGATGCAAAAGAACAGCGTGTGGATCTGTACAAAAATTTTCGAAGCAGGAGAGAAGTTTTATCTTCGGTTAATTACATTTTTCGCCAGATTATGGGGGAAGATCTCGGGGGCATTACTTATGACGACGAAAATGCACTTTATACAGGAGCTTCTTTTCCGGAAAAAGAACATGTAGTGGGAGAGAAAACAAATGACCCCGGGAATACGACAGAAGTTCTTTTGATCGAAAAGGATGGGGAAGAACTGTCAGAAGAAGAAAATGGAAATCAGACAGTACAGGAGCAGGAGGCACTGGCTATTGCACAGCGAATCCGTAAAATGGTCGGCAATGAGGAAGTGCTGGATAAAGAGACCGGCAGATACCGGAAGGTTGAATACGGAGATATTGTGATTTTGCTTCGTTCGGCGACGGGATGGGCGGAACCGTTCAGTCAGGTGCTGACATCCAAGGGTATTCCGGTTTACAGTGCATCGCGGACAGGATATTTCTCAGCACAGGAAGTCGTTACTCTTTTGAATTATCTGAGAGTCTGTGATAATCCATTGCAGGATATTCCACTGACCGGTGTACTGCATTCTCCGATTGTGGGATGCACAGTGCAGGAGCTTGCAATTTTTAAGAGTCGCTGCCCGGACGGGATGCTTTATGAGAGCCTTTGTGCATACTGCGAACTGGAACAGGCGGAACTGACAGAGGAGGAAAAGTGCCTGCAGGAAAAATTATGCGCTTTTCAGGCTCAGCTGGAAGAGATGCGGAATTTGTCCGCGTATACACCGGTACATGAACTGATTCTTCACATGCTTTCCGAGACAGGATATGCAGATTATGTAAAAGCTGTGCCGGGAGGTGTGCAGCGTGGGGCAAACATTCATATGCTTGTGGAAAAAGCAATGGATTATGAGAAGACGAGTTACCGTGGACTGTTTAACTTTGTCCGTTATATCGAAAAGCTCCAAAAGTATGAGGTGGATTTTGGCGAAGTAAATCTTGCAGATGCCGGAAGTGGTGCGGTGCAGATTATGACGATCCACAAGAGCAAGGGCCTGGAGTTTCCGGTCGTATTTGCAGCCGGAATGGGGAAACAGTTCAATTTTCAGGATATCAACAGTCGTTTTCTGATCCATCCGGATATGGGATTTGGGGTAGATGTGATCCTTCCGGAAAAAAGACTGATTCTTTCTGCAGTTCATAAGCAGATCATCCGCAGACAGTTACAGAGAGAAAGTCTGGGAGAAGAGCTGCGTGTGCTTTATGTAGCGCTGACAAGAGCAAAAGAAAAGCTGATCATCACAGGATGCATCGGTAAACTGCCAGATGTCTGTAATGCATTAAGTGTTTATATGGATCATGAAGAACCGCTTCTTCCGATGGCCGTGCGCGGAAAGGCAAGAACTTACTGGTCTTACATTTTGCCGGCGCTTGCAAGGCATCCGGCAATGCAGGAACTGTTTCATGAATATGGAATCACAGAGAGACCGGCTGTGGTCTGCGAGAGGGAAAATGCGCATTTTACAGTACACAAAGTGACCGTGGCAGAACTGGTTCAGGGTGAAATTCTGGGGCAGACGGATACGCAGATGCAGGAAAAATTTCTGAAAGAATGGGACAGTAACAGAATCTACGATGAAGAGGTCCACAAGCTGCTGAAAAAGCGTTTCAGTTATCAGTATCCATATGCATATCTTAGAGATCTTCCTGTGAAAGTCAGTGTTTCCGAACTTAAGAAGCGTAGCTGGCACGGGGAAAATGACCGGGAGGAAGCATTGTTTTCAGAGCCGGATATCGTGCCTCTGGTGCCGGATTTTGTATCCGGAGGAAACGAAGAATATAAGGGGGCGGCACGGGGAACAGCATATCACCGTCTGATGGAATGTCTGGATTATACAGCAGTGGATTCAGAAAGTCAGATCCACAAACAGATCACTGCACTTACAGAAGCTAAAAAAATGGCATATGAAGAAGCGCAATGCATCCGAATACAGGATATTATGACATTTTTGCATTCTGAGATCGGTCAGCGTATGAAAAAAGCTTTCGAGGCGGATCAGTTATACAGAGAACAGCCATTTGTACTTGCACAGAGTATGAAAAATATCGAAAAAGACTGGAATGGTGAGGAGACTGTTCTGGTACAGGGAATCATCGATGCTTATTTTATAGAAGATGAAGAAATCGTGCTTGTCGATTACAAGACAGACAAGGTACGAAAAGGTGAAGAACAGCATCTGATCGACCTTTATCATACGCAGCTTGAGGATTATGCGCAGGCACTGGAGCGCATGCTGCAGAAAAAAGTAAAAGAAACCTGTATTTATTCATTTACACTTGGGAAAATGATCCCGGTCTGAAATATGACATAAGATATGTGACAGTAAATCAGCGGAGGCGCCACCGGCACCTCTTCGATATACGATGCAAAAAGTCCCGCAGGACAGGAGGTTAAACTCTCCAGCCTGCGGGATATTTGTTTTTGAAGGTATTGCCGACCAGCTTGCCGAAACCGAGAGGGTAGCCTTCGACACAGAGAAGGTGCCAGCCCTTTGTATGAGCAGCTTCTCCCGGTTCTATATTCAGCGTTTCGCCTTTCAGGTAGCGGGTAAGACGCTGATCATTAACAGAAAGGGAAATGATCCCGTCTGTATCATCTTTTCGAAGGGCAAGTGCAAATGGTTCGGATGGTTCGAAACGATTTTTCTTGAGATCTCCGAGATATAATCCGTTTCGAAGGAAGGTAAGGCCACGGAAATCACCGGTGACCGGCGGAAGGTAGTAAACTTTGTCTTTTCGTGTTTCGACACGGTTCCAGTCGAATGGCTGGCCGCCGAGTGTTTTGAGTCCGATTTCCTGAAAGAAAAGTTCCAGCCATTTACGGGTGTCCGGATTGGGTTTTGCATAAGAAAACTGTCCGATCAGATCCGTGCGGCCTTCTTTGCAAAACAGAGCCATAAAGTGTCCTTCCCCCTGCATTTTATGAGGGAAGAGATGAACACAGCGGGAAAGCACCGGATCGCCGTTTCCCCATGCCGGTACTCCGGGAGCGAAGCCCTCGTAAGCAGGAAGTTCCATAAGTTCCATATCCGGGCGGTTTTCGAGAAGATAAGAAACGACTCCTTCATCTTCCTTCGGGGCAAAGGTACAGGTGGAATAAAGAAGCTGTCCGCCGGGACGCAGCATATCCGCAGCCTGCAGGATCAGTTCTTTCTGCAGAACAGAAAGCTCGTCGGATTTTTCCGGTGTCCAGTCTCTGGCAAGTGCATCTTCTTTACGGAACATACCTTCACCGGAGCAGGGGGCATCCAGCAGGATTTTGTGAAAAAATTCCGGAAAACGATCTTTCAGATGAGCCGGCGTCTCATTGGTCACAAATGCATTGGCGATGCCAAAAAGTTCTATATTTCGAAGCAGCGCGCGAGTTCTGGAAGAACTGATATCGTTAGCGACAAGAAGTCCACTGCCGTTTAACATGGCTCCCAGTGCAGTTGCCTTGCCGCCCGGCGCCGCGCAAAGATCAAGGACATTTTCACCCGGAGTGATCGGAAGGCAGGATGCCGGTGTCATGGCACTTGGTTCCTGCAGATAATAAAGTCCTGCCTGATACAGAGGACAGAAAGAAGGTCGGACATCCCCGGGATAAAAATATCCGTTCGGGATCCACGGGATCGGGGTGACCGGAAACGGCACGATCTTTTCAAATTCTTCGCAGCTTATCTTTGCGGTATTGACACGCAGCCCGTAGGTGCGTGGCGCTTCATAGCTTTTTATAAAATCTTCGTATTCGTCTCCGAGCATTTTCCGCATACGTTCCAGAAATGCCGGAGAGAGTAGATCGGTAATGTTATAGTCAGACATGAAATTCTCCTCATTCAGTAAAATGTCCTGAGGATTCGTCCACAGGAACTTAATATAATGAAATTATAAAATAGTTGAAGAAAATAGAAAATACTATTGACAAAACTATATTATATGACGTATAGTATTGCTAACGAAATAATATTATATTAATTTACAATATTACAGGAAATATAAAAAGGAAGTGAGAGCATGGTATTTAACACAGGTGCGGCACTTCTGGATGCGATCGTTTTAGCTGTAGTATCGAAGGAGAAAGACGGAACCTACGGTTACAAGATCACCCAGGATGTACGGAGTGTGCTGGATGTATCCGAATCAACGCTGTATCCGGTGCTGAGGAGACTGCAGAAGGATGAATGCCTGGAGACATATGATCAGGCTTATGCAGGCAGAAACCGCAGATATTATAAGATCACAGAGAGAGGCATGGCACAGCTGAATCTCTACAGAGTCGAATGGAAAGCCTATTCGACAAAGATTTCGAAGCTGTTTGAGGGAGGCATAGAATTATGAACAGAGCGCAGTTTATGGAACAGTTAAAGAAACTGCTTTCTGATATCTCTGAGGAAGAAAGACAGGAGGCTCTTGATTATTATGAGAGTTATTTTGACGATGCCGGAGAAGATCAGGAGACAGAGGTGATCCGGGAGCTTGGAAGCCCGGGTAAAGTTGCGGCAATTATCAAAGAAGACTTAAAGAACAGTTCGCAGAATTACGGAGAATTTACAGAAAGCGGATATCAGGATGAGCGTGTAGATGATGAACGCCAGATGCCACAGAGCCGTGCAGAGAAGGGCTATCATGCAGAACGCAGGGGAGGCAAGGCAGGCGTGATACTTGTACTGATCCTTCTGGTATTTATTTCACCATTGATCAAGGGCACAGTCGGCGGAATCATCGGATTTATTGTGGCACTGATCTTACTTCCGTTTATCCTTGTATTGGGCACAGGGGCAGTTGTCCTCGCACTTTTTGCAATCGCAGTGATTGCAATCGGCGCCGGTATTGGAGCATGTGTGACAGCAACACCGGCATTTGGTGCTCTTGGAATCGGTATTGGCCTGATTCTGCTTTCTCTTGGACTGGCTGGACTTGTATTTTTTGTATGGGCGGCGAGCCGTGCACTTCCGGCAATTCTTCGCAGGTTCACGGATTTTTGCGGCAATATATTAAACAGGGGCAAAAAGGGAGGTGACCGGGCATGAGAAAATTTTCAAAAGTGGTACTGGTCATAGCGGCGGCAGCAGGTGTAGTGGGAATCGGCCTGACGATAGGCGGTGCTTCGATGGGCGCAACGATCGCGGGACTGAATTTATCCAAAGGCGGATTCGGCAGTGCTGTCCGGCAGACTGTAAAATATGTAAGTTTTGGGGATGAAGATGACTGGAATCAGGACTGGGATGAGATTGATGAATCGGACAGTAAAGAGGCAGCCGGAACGAACGGGGAAATCTATCTGATTGATGGAGTATCAAAACTTGATCTTTCTATCAGAACAGGAGAACTTTATCTTAAGGAATACGATGGAAATGAGATAAAAGTTGAAGTTTCAGGGAAACATAGAGAGAAAGTACGTGTCGGACAGGAAGGAGATACGCTGGTACTGGAAAGCATCGGCAGGGTACAGGACAGAGAAATCACGGTCAGCTATCCGAAGAAAATGGAATTTGAGGATGCGTCTGTAGATGTGGCAGCAGGTACCGTAAATCTGGATGATGATTTTTATGCAAAAAAACTGGAGGTATCTGTAGCTGCCGGAGAATTTTCGAATGATGGTGCAGTTACAGCAGAAAAAGCAGATATTACCGTAGGTACGGGAAATGTTGATCTGGAGAATCTGAACGTGCAGGATCTGGAAGCAGACTGTGGAATCGGAAACATCGATCTTGACATCAATGGGAAAGAATCAGATTATGACTATGAAATCTCCTGTTCCGCAGGTGCGGTAGATATCGGTGACAGTTCATACAGTGGTATCGGACATGAGAAAAAAATCAGCAACCCCGGAGCATCCGGAAAGATGGATCTTGACTGTGGTGTGGGAAACATCACTATAGATTTTGAGTAATGATAAGAACAACGAAATCAAACTTTTTAGAAAGAAGGATTTTACTATGAGTAATAAACGACTTTACAAATCATCTGTTAATTACATGCTTTGTGGTGTCTGCGGCGGTATTGCAGAATACTTCGATATTGATCCGACACTGGTGCGTCTTGCATGGGTGATCCTGACCTGCTTCGGTGGCGCAGGCATCTGGGCATACATCATTGCTGCGATTATTATTCCGAAAGGATGATACAGGCGTATATTTTTCTGAAAAAATGTCCATACTCTGAGAAATGAATAAAAGGAGTAGTTGGGACATGAATAAAGAAAAAGAAGTGGAAGCCTATCTGAAAAATGAACTTCCGGAAGAAGAAAAGCTAAAATATGAGATCGCACAGGAACTGGGAGTGCTGGACAAAGTACTGGAAGGCGGATGGAAAAGTCTCTCGGCAAAAGAAACCGGCAGGATCGGCGGACTCGTGGCAAGTAAACGTAAAGAAAATGAAAGATAGGACACAGAAAAAACACTGTTCGGATGTTGTTCCGAATGGTGTTTTTTTGTTATAATAAAAGTGATATACTTCGGATTTATCCGCAGGCAGAAACTTATTATACAGAACAGCAGAAAACAGGAGAAAATTATGGCAGATATGCAGAATGCATATGTACGACTTGATAAGGTATCCAAAATATATAAAATGGGTGAAGTTGAGATCAAAGCAGTCGATGAGATCAGTTTTGAAATATCAAAAGGAGAATTTGTCGTGATCGTCGGACCGAGCGGTGCAGGCAAAACGACAGTTCTTAATATCCTGGGTGGCATGGACACTGCGACGAAAGGAACGGTGCTGGTGGATGGCAAAAATATTGCAGATTACAACAGCCGGCAGCTGACTGCCTATCGCCGGAATGATATCGGGTTTGTGTTTCAGTTTTATAATCTGGTGCCGAACCTTACCTCACTGGAAAATGTAGAACTTGCCATGCAGATCTGTAAAAATCCGCTGGATGCAGGAGAAGTACTGAGAGAGGTTGGGCTTGAAGAACGTAGGGGAAACTTTCCGGCGCAGCTTTCCGGTGGAGAGCAGCAGCGAGTGTCCATTGCACGCGCTCTTGCCAAAAATCCGAAGCTTCTTCTTTGTGATGAACCGACGGGTGCGCTCGATTATCAGACCGGTAAGGCAATATTGAAGCTTTTGCAGGATATGTGCCGTCAGAAGGGAATGACCGTAATCGTCATCACACACAACTCGGCGCTGACACCGATGGCAGATCGTGTGATCCATATTAAGAACGGAACGGTTTCCGCAATGGAAATGAACGAGCATCCCACACCGGTGGAGGAGATTGAATGGTAGGAAATATATCTGGAACAGGAAAAAGAAAACAGAGAAAAAAAGCACTGCATAAAGATTTTTGGATGGAAGTCCGCAAGAGCCGGGCACGATTTATTTCAATCTTCTGTATTGTTGCGCTCGGTGTTGCCTTTTTTTCCGGTATTCAGGCAGCATCTCCGGATATGAGATTATCCGGTGATGCGTATTACAATACATCAAAACTGATGGATCTCAAGATTGTTGGTACAATGGGGTTGACGGAAGATGATGTGAAGGCAGTGCAGGAGCTTTCGGGAGTCGGAAATGTGGAAGGTGCATATTCTACAGACGTGATCTGTGGAGAAAACGATTCGCAGAAAGTCCTTCATGTGGAATCTCTAAATAAAGAAGTCAATCAACTCACTCTGACGGAAGGCAGTCTGCCGGAAAAAAGCGGTGAATGTTTTCTGGATTCTACGTTTGCGGCATCGCAGGGATACGAAGTGGGCAGTAAGCTCGTGATCCGGCAGGATGGAGATAATGGTCTTCTGAAGACGGAAGAGTACACGGTCACAGGTATCGGAAAAAGTCCGCTGTACATTTCTTTTAACAGGGGAAATACGACGGTCGGTTCCGGGGAAGTGAATGGATTTGCCTATGTACTTCCGGATGATTTTGACTCGGAGGTTTTTACACAGATTTATGTGCGTGCAAATGAGGTTGAAAAGGTCACCAGCTATACCGATGCATACGAAAATCTGATTGACAAGATTCAGAAAAAAGTCGAGGGAATCGAAGCGGAGTGCTGTCAGATCCGTTATGATGAGGTCATGGCGGAGGCGCAGGATAAGATTTCCGATGCAGAAAAAGAGTTAGAAGACGGTAAGAAAGAAGCTGACGAAAAGCTTGCCGACGCAAAGAAGAAACTGGACGATGGCGAAAAAGAGCTGGAAGATGGCGAGAAGAAATACAACGATGGCAAAAAGCAGCTTGAAGATGCCCGTAAAGAACTGGAAGACGGTAAGAAGCAGCTTGCCGATGCGAAGAAGCAGATCAGTGACGGCAGAAGCCAGATTGCATCTGCGAAAGAAGAAGCGGCAGATGGCAGATCACAGCTTGAGGATGCCCAGAAAAAACTGGACGGTGGATGGAAAAAGTACAATACCGGAAAGACGAAATATGATGAAGGCAAAGCTAAATTTGACGTGGCTAAGAAGGAATTCGAGGCAGGAAAACAGAAGCTTGCAGATGCAAAAGCAGAGTTAGATAAGAAGCAGCAGGAGCTGACAGCAGCTATTGCACAGGTAAAAGCCGGACAGACTACAGTGGACACACAGATTGCACAGCTTAATACACAGATTCCGCAGCTTGAGGCAGGAATCAGTCAGCTGGAAGCGGCTGCCGCCGGACTTACCGGGGCGCAGCAGGCAGCAGATGCAGCGCAGAGTGCTGTGAGTCAGGCGCAGGAAGCAGTAAATGCGGCACAGGCCGCTTACGACGAGGCAAAACAAAAAGCTGATGCAGGAGATGAAGAGGCAAAGGCACAGTTAGACGCACTTGCACAGAATCTCGGGAATGCACAGACAGCACTTGGTGAGGCTGATCATGCATTAAAAAACGCACAGGCGACACTTGGGGCATGCCAGCAGGCAGCGGCACAGAAAACAGAACTTGAGAACAATCTGGCGGCCGCAAACAGTGGGCTTGCGACACTTCAGGCAAAGAAGACCGAGCTTGCAGGAACACTTGCAACGCTCAATGAAAACCAGAAACAGCTCGACAGCGGCTGTGCAACGCTTAATGCGCAGGAAGAGAAGCTTGCTCCGGCACAAAAAGAAATTGATGCAAACGAGAAGACGCTTGCGGCCAGTAAGAAGCAGCTGGATGCAAGCCTTAAGAAACTTGAGAGCAGTCAGCGAAAACTGGATGCAAACCGTGCAAAACTTGATTCTGCGGATGCACAGATTGCGGCAAATGAAGCAAAACTTAATTCAGGCGAAGCGGAGATTGCAGCAAATGAAAAGAAGCTGACTGATGGCGAAAAAGAAATTAAAGAAAATGAAGAAAAGTTAAAAGATTCCGAACAGAAATTAAAGGATGCACGCAAGGAGCTGGCAGACGGAAAGAAAGATTATGAAGACGGCAAAAAGGACGCGCAGGATGAAATCAAAGACGGCCAGCAAAAAATAGACGATGCAAAGAACGAACTGAACGATCTGGAAAAACCGGAGTGGATCATCACAGACCGTAACGGACTTCCGGAGTATTCTGACTATGGAGACAATGCAGACCGTATCAAAAATATCGGTGAGGTTTTCCCGGTGATCTTTTTCCTGGTCGCTGCGCTGATCAGTCTTACGACCATGACGCGAATGGTCGAAGAACAGAGAACACAGATCGGAACGATGAAGGCACTGGGCTACAGCAAGATTCATATTGCCTCGAAGTATTTAAGCTATGCATTTCTGGCGACTGCAGGAGGCAGTATTGTCGGTATCCTGATCGGTGAAAAGATATTGCCGTTTATCATTATCAAAGGATATGGAATGATGTATCATAATGTAGATAAAACACTGCAGATCCATTATGAACTTAAGTATGCACTGACTGCTTCGGTGGCGGCACTGATCTGTACTGTCGGGGCAACTGTATTTTCATGTTATCGTGCGCTGGCAGAGACACCGGCATCCCTGATGCGTCCACCGGCACCAAAAGAAGGCAGGAGAATCCTTCTGGAGCGGATGCCGTTCCTCTGGAAACATCTGAATTTTACATGGAAATCCTCTCTTCGAAATCTGTTCCGCTACAAGAAACGTCTGTTTATGACAGTTTTCGGAATTGCAGGAAGTATGGCACTGATGCTGGTCGGTTACGGAATACGGGATTCGATTTCTGATATTGTAAATCTTCAGTATACCGACCTCCAGCATTATGATGCGATGATCATATCGGATGATGATGCGACCGATGCAGAGAAAAAAGAACTGCAAAGCTATCTGGAGCAGAATGAAGATCTGGATCATTATACAAATATCCAGCTTACCAAGCTTACAGCGCCGAACGGAAAATCAGCTTTAAGTGTGTATGTTTATGTACCGGAAAATCTGGAAAAATTCAAAAAAGACGTCACTTTACAGAACCGTGTCACAAAGCAGTCTTATGAGCTGCCGGAAGAAGGTGCGGCAGTCAGTGAAAAAACAGCGACACTTCTCGACTTAAAAGTTGGAGATGAACTGACATTGAAAAAAGACGACAAAGAATACAAAGTAAAGATTTCGGTGATCACCGAAAACTATGCCGGACATTATGCATACATGTCTCCACAGGTATATGAAGAAACCTTTGGTGAGAAACCGGATTACAGTGACATTGTATTTACGGTAAAGGACAAATACAAAGATCAGCTTGAAGAGATCGGACAGAAGATCATGGAATCACCGGCTGTCTTAAGCATCAGCTACACATCAAGTACAGTAGATATGGTAGACCGCATGCTCAGTACGCTGGGAAGCGTAATCGTAGTACTGATCGTATCCGCCGGAATGCTGGCATTTGTTGTTCTTTATAATCTGAACAATATTAATATTACCGAGAGACAGAGAGAACTTGCGACACTGAAAGTCCTGGGCTTCTTTGATATGGAAGTTTCGCAGTATGTTCTGAGGGAAAATATTCTTCTCACGATTGCAGGAATACTTGCAGGATCGGGGGTTGGTATTCTGCTGCACCGTTATATCATTATGACGATTGAGGTGGATGCCGTTATGTTCGGACGAAATATCCGCCCGGTCAGCTTTTTATACTGCGCCGCGCTCACCTGTATTTTCTCTGTGATTGTAAACATCTCTATGCACAACAAACTGAAAAAGATCGACATGGTCGAATCACTGAAATCTGTGGAATAAGTATACAGATAACTACAAGGAACCCCATAATCTGTGAAAAATATGCAATCCGTCTTGACAAGGCGAAAAAATGCAATTACAGTAGATGGGAGATGCTTTTTTTAATCAGGAGGACATTATGAGCAAAGAACTTGCAAAGACATATGACCCGAAGGGTCTGGAAGACCGTCTCTATCAGAAATGGATGGATCACGGATACTTCCACGCAAAAGTAAATCCAGATAAAAAACCGTTTACCATTGTTATGCCGCCGCCGAACGTAACCGGACAGCTTCATATGGGACATGCACTTGATGAGACCATGCAGGATATCCTGATCCGTTTCAAGAGAATGCAGGGTTATGAAGCACTGTGGCAGCCGGGAACCGACCATGCTGCGATCGCAACAGAGGTTAAGGTTATCGACAAACTCAAAAAAGAAGGAATTGACAAACACGACATCGGTCGTGAGGAATTCCTGAAACATGCATGGGCATGGAAAGAAGAGTATGGCGGAAAGATCATCAACCAGCTCAAGAAGCTTGGTGCATCCGCTGACTGGGAAAGAGAACGTTTCACAATGGATGAAGGATGCTCCAAAGCTGTACAGGAAGTATTCATCCGTTTATACGAAAAAGGATATATCTACAAAGGTTCCAGAATCATCAACTGGTGTCCGGTATGCCAGACTTCTATTTCCGATGCAGAAGTTGAGCATGAGGATCAGGACGGATTTTTCTGGCACATCAATTATCCGATTGCAGGAGAAGAAGGTCGTTTCGTAGAGATTGCAACTACCCGTCCGGAGACACTTCTCGGAGATACTGCAGTTGCAGTTAACCCGGAAGATGAGAGATACAAAGACCTGATCGGCAAGATGTTGAAACTGCCGCTCACTGACCGTGAGATTCCGGTGATCGCAGATGAATACGTGGATAAAGAATTCGGAACAGGCTGTGTAAAGATCACACCGGCACATGACCCGAATGACTTCGAAGTCGGTAAACGCCACAATCTTGAAGAAATCAACATCCTGAACGATGATGCGACCATCAACTCACTCGGCGGCAAATATGCAGGTATGGACCGTTATGAGGCTCGTAAAGCCATGGTTGCAGACCTGGATGCACTGGGACTTCTTGTGAAAGTCGTTCCGCATAATCACAGCGTCGGTACACATGACCGCTGCGGTACGACCGTAGAACCGATGATCAAACCACAGTGGTTTGTACGCATGGACAAAATGGCAAAGGCAGCTATGGATGCGCTGAAACCGGGTGAACTGGAATTTGTTCCGCCAAGCTTCGGTAAGACCTATCTTCACTGGCTTGAAAATATCCGTGACTGGTGTATTTCCCGTCAGCTCTGGTGGGGACACAGAATTCCGGCGTATTACTGCGATGAGTGCGGTGAAGTTGTCGTTGCGAAAGAAATGCCGGAGAAATGCCCGAAATGTGGATGCACACATCTGCATCAGGACGAGGACACTCTGGATACATGGTTCAGTTCTGCACTGTGGCCGTTCTCTACACTGGGATGGCCGGAGAAGACACCGGAACTGGAATATTTTTATCCGACAGATGTTCTTGTAACAGGCTATGATATCATCTTCTTCTGGGTTATCCGTATGGTATTCTCAGCACTTGAGCAGACTGGGGAAGTTCCGTTCCATCATGTACTGATTCATGGCCTTGTGCGTGACTCTCAGGGGCGTAAGATGAGTAAATCGCTCGGAAATGGTATCGATCCTCTGGAAGTTATTGACAAATACGGCGCAGATGCACTTCGACTGACTTTGATCACAGGTAATGCACCTGGAAATGATATGCGTTTCTACTGGGAGCGTGTAGAGTCCAGCCGTAATTTTGCAAACAAAATCTGGAATGCATCCCGTTTCATTATGATGAATCTGGAAGGCAAGACTGTAACAGAGCCGGCAGATCTGAATGATCTATGCTTTGAAGACAAATGGATCCTTTCCAAGCTGAACACTGTGATTCGTGATGTTACAGAGAATATGGATAAATACGAGCTCGGAATCGCTGTACAGAAAGTTTATGACTTCCTGTGGGATGAACTCTGCGACTGGTACATTGAGATGGCGAAAGTTCGTCTCTGGAAAGCAGATGAAGATCCGAAAGCAGCAAACGATGCACTCTGGACGTTGAGAACAGCCCTGACCGAAGGTCTGAAACTTCTTCATCCGTATATGCCGTTTATTACAGAAGAGATCTACTGTACACTTCTTCCGGAAGAAGAGTCTATCATGATTTCCGACTGGCCGGTATATCAGGAAGCATGGGTATTCACGGAAGCCGAAAAAGCAGTTGAAAGCTTCAAAGAAGCAGTTCGTGGCATCCGTAATACACGTACTGAGATGAATGTACCGATGAACCGCAAGACCAGCCTTCACATTGTCGGCAAAGATGCTGAGACATGTGCAAGATATGAAGCATGCAAGAAATCTTTTGTGAATCTCGCATTTGCAAAAGAGATCCTTGTACAGGAAGGCAAAGAAGGCATTGGTGAGGATGCAGTATCTGTAGTTGTATCCGATGCAGTCGTTTATATGCCGCTTGAAGATCTGGTTGACCGCGAAAAAGAGATGGAACGCCTTAAAAAAGAGCAGGATCGTCTCACGAAAGAAATCGCAAGATGCCAGGGAATGCTGAGCAATCCGAACTTTGTCAATAAAGCTCCGGAAGCAAAAGTAAACGCAGAAAAAGAAAAACTTCAGAAATACGAAGAAATGATGGAAAAAGTAAATACACAGCTTAAACAGATGGAGAAATAATAAAGGAGCATTTGGATGAGATTGTATAAAGTGTGCAATAAAATTTCTTTGTTGCTTCATGCACTTTGCAGTGCTGCCGGTTACTTCCTGATTGAAGCGATCAGCCGCCATTCTTTCGTTGAGGCATGGAATTATATGACAGGAAAACCGCTGGTATTTGCATACAATGCGGGACTGATCTTTGTTACCAGCCTAATCGCGTATCTGTTCCGCCGGAGGACATTCTGGCGAGTGCTGATCGCAATATTCTGGCTGCTTCTCGGAATCATAAACGGCATAATCCTTGCAAACAGGGTTACACCGTTTACAGGTCCCGATCTGCATCTTCTGACGGATGGTATGGCAATCTTAAACAAGTATCTGCCTGCATGGGGTGTGATAATTGCATTGATTGTGCTGGGACTGTTTGTCCTTATTCTTCTGGCGCTTCTTATCAGGGGACCGAAGTATAAACGCAGAGTGAAATTTCGCTATGATCTTTTAATGGTAGTTGTCGCTGTGGCAGCATTTGCAGGAATCACGCAGCTTGCTCTGGATAAGAGAGTACTTTCCAATTATTTTGGTAATATTGCATTTGCCTATGAGGATTACGGATATCCATATTGTCTGGCAGTTACGATCTTTGATACAGGAATCAGCTGCCCAAGGGATTATTCCGAAAAGGAGATCCGGAGAATTGAGAAGACAGAAGACAACCTTCCGGCGACCAGCGATAGCAGTAAGCCGAACATTCTTTTCCTGCAGCTGGAATCTTTCTTTGATCCGACACTGGTCAATTATCTGAAGATTTCGGAAGACCCGATTCCGAATTTCCGGAAACTTATGAAGGAGTACACCTCCGGTTATTATAAAGTTCCGGCCGTAGGTGCCGGTACCGCAAATACCGAGTTTGAATCAATCACCGGTATGAGTCTGCATTATTTCGGACCGGGTGAGTATCCATATAAGAGTATTCTGAAAGAAACGACTTGCGAAAGTGCACCTTATGTACTGAAAAATCTGGGTTATACCACACATGCGGTACATAACAATGAAGCCAATTTCTATGGAAGAAGGAGTATTTTCCCGAATCTTGGATTTGATACTTTTACTTCGGCAGAATATATGCCGGAAGAAGAAGATAAGAACCCGCTTGGCTGGACAAAGGATGAAGTTCTGACAGATGAGATTCTTAAATGTCTGGATTCTACGAATGGATCGGATTATATTTATACGATTTCCACGCAGGGACATGGTGCTTATCCGGAAGAACAGCTGATCGATGATCCGGAGATCACCGTTACCGGTGCAGCTACCGAAGCACAGAATAATCAGTGGGAATACTACTGTAACGAAATCCATGAGATGGATAATTTTGTAAAAGAACTGACAGATGCACTTGCAGATTATCCGGAAGACGTGATCCTTGTTATGTATGGTGACCACCTTCCGACTATGGGACTGACAGTTGAAGATCTGAAAAATAAATATCTGTTCCAGACACAGTATGTTATGTGGGACAATTTCGGCATGGAAAAGAAAGACGTCAATCTGGCAGCTTATCAGATGGCGGCTGAGGTAATGGACCGTGCCGGAATCCATGAAGGAACGATCTTCCGTTATCATCAGGCAAGAAGAAACACCAGAAACTATCAGGTGGATCTGGAAACACTGCAGTATGATCTGTTGTATGGAGACCGTTATTCTTATAAAGAAAACGGAGAGACTTTTGAGCGGACCAAAATGCATATGGGTCTTTATGATGTATCATTGGAATCTATGGAACTTGTTTCGGATACGGACTTCACTTATCGGTTGAAGGGTACGAATTTCACACCGTCCAGTCAGGTAAAACTGAACGGCGAATGGGTAGATACCGTATATATCAACCCTACGACGCTGATGATCTCAGGAACGGAGTTAAACGATTTTGACAGGGTTTCCGTTTCGCAGCGAAGCAACAGCTCGACGAGAAAAGCACTGAGCAAGAGCTACGATCGATCGGCATATATGCTGTATTCTGAAAACAAATGGAAACTTCCGACGGAAGAGAATGAATCCTGACGAATAAAAGATTACGATTAGTACTGGACATCTTTCACCACTCATATATAATGATATCGTAGCGTTCTGATTTTTTTAAGAGCGGAACGCTGCGAATACATTAGATAAAGTGGTGAATTTTTTTATGAATTACGAAGAAGCTGTTGCTTATATTGAAGAAACTCCGAAATTTACAACCAAAAACAAACTGGAACATACAAAAGAATGCCTGAGACGTCTCGGCAGTCCCGAAGAGCGCTTTAAGGTCATTCACGTAGCAGGAACAAACGGAAAGGGCAGTACCTGTGCCTTCCTGACATCAATCCTTCGTGAGGCAGGATATTCCTGCGGGTTATTTACTTCTCCGCATCTTGTTGTGATCAATGAGCGATTTCAGATCAATGAAAAAAATATTGATGATGACACTTTTCTGCATGCCTTTGAAAAAGTAAAAAAGCTTGCAGATGAACTTGTCGCAGAGGGCAGTTATCATCCGACGTATTTTGAATTCCTGTTTCTGATGGGAATGGTGATATTTGCCGATGCAGGTGTGGATTATGTAGTCCTTGAGACAGGACTCGGTGGAAAACTGGATGCAACGACTGCAGTAGAACATCCGCTGGCATGTGTGATCACATCAATCAGTTTTGACCATATGCAGTATCTGGGAAACACGATTACTGCGATTGCAGGCGAAAAGGCTGGCATCATTGTGCCAGGAGTACCGGTGATCTATGACGGTAATGATGCGGAAGCGGCAAAAGTCATCAGTGAGAGGGCACAGGAGCTGGGAAGTCCATATTATGAAGTGAAGAGAGAGGATGCAGAGATCCTCCGAAATACAATGTCGGGCATTGATTTTTCATTTAAGAATGAGTATTATGGAAATACAATATTTTCCATACCGTTTATAGCAAAGTATCAGGTTATGAACAGTATGCTTGCGCTGAAAACAATCGAGGTTATGAAGAATCATATTTCTGTCTCTGAAGATGCAGTATGTCGTGGTGTCCGTGAGACACGCTGGCAGGGACGTATGGAAACTGTTCTTCCGGGTGTGATCGTGGACGGAGCACATAATGAGGACGGTGTTGAGAAATTTGTTGAAACTGCCGCTCATTTTCAGAAAGAGTATCCGCTGACACTTCTTTTTTCGGCTGTGGATGACAAGGATTATACAGATATGATCCGGACAATTCTGGACAAGATCAGCTTCTGCCATGTGATCGTAACACAGGTGGGCGGGTATCGTAAGGTCCCTGCGGAACACCTTGCAGAGATATTTAAAGAGCAGGGATGTCCGAGTGCGGAAGCGTGTGAAAATGTGGAGATGGCATTTAAGAAGGCACTTGAGCAGAAGGGCGAGGACGGTATGCTGTTCTGCGTTGGTTCTCTTTATCTGGTAGGCGAGATCAAGACGGCTATCCTGAAGGGAATCAGAAAATAAAGGAGAACGATATGATCGATTACGAAGAAGAACTGAAAAAATTTGAACCATGTCTGGATGTTACAGACGCTGAAGGTGCGATTTATGACAGAGAGCTGACAGATATTCTGGATGTACTTCAGGAAGTCTTAAGAGAAGCCAAGAGTAACCGACGGATAAAGTAAATATAAGGAGAACTACATGAACTGTATGAACTGCGGTGCATTTCTCACAGACCGGGATCTCGATTACTGCCCGAACTGTGGATATAATGTGCTGATTCAGAAAAAAGTAGATTACCTGTCCAAAGTTTTCTATAATCAGGGGCTGGAAAAGGCAAGTATTCGTGACCTTTCCGGTGCAATTGCCTGTCTGAAACAGAGCCTTATGTATGACAAACGAAATATCCAGGCGCGTAATCTTCTGGGACTGGTTTATTTTGAGACGGGAGAGGTAGTTTCTGCGCTCAGCGAATGGGTGATCAGCAAAAACCTTCAGCCGACAAGAAATCAGGCATCCGAGTATATCAATAAACTGCAGGCAAACCCGAATAAGCTTGCAGCAATCAATGAAACGATCAAGAAATACAATCATGCACTGCTTCTGTGCAGGGAAGGGCATGAGGATATGGCTGCGATCCAGCTGCGTAAGATCCTTGCACAGAACTCAAAGCTGATCAAGGGATATCATCTTCTGGCACTTATCCAGATCAAAAACGAAGAATGGAACCGTGCGCGAAGAACCCTCAAAAAAGCTGCCAGAATCGATAAGACAAATACAACAACACTTCGATTCTTACGTGAAGTAGACGAGCAGACGGGAGTGACCACAAAACTCGAAAAGAAAAATAAAAAAGGTCTGTTCCGTTCCGGAAAGATAAAAGCGGATGAAGATACAGATCTTTTAAATGTGGATCGTATGACTCCGCAGACAATATACAAAGAGCATTCACGCATTTCAGCATTCTTTATACTGGTCACAGGTATTCTTGCAGGTGCTGCGGCATTCTGGCTCCTTGCGGTCCCGTCAATACGTCAGGGAATCTATCAGGAGGCTAACCAGCAGATTGTGCAGTACAGTGAATCGCTTGCAAGTCAGGGCGCCGAGCTCAATAAAGCACAGGGTGAAGCGAAAGAATCCGGTGATACGGTAGAGTCCGTGACACAGGAACTGACAACTGAGCAGGCAAAGAGCGAGAGCTATCAGGCTCTTCTGATGGCGCTCAGCTATTATCAGCAGCAGGATATTGACGATGCGGCTGTAGAGATACAGAAGGTACATGTGGACGTCCTTACAGATGCTCAGAAGTCGATTTATACAACAATCAAGAATGCAACCGGTGTGGCTGGTGTTGGTGACACAGAACCGGCACAGAAATCTTCTGACAGCGGGGATGGAAGCAGTGATGACGGAAGTTATGATGACGGAAGTGATTACAGCTCGGACGATGGAAGTGACTACAGTGATGACAGCGGAGATTACGGAGACGAATATTACGAATAAAATTTGACAATA
>ENA-ORTQ01001524-ORTQ01001524.1-human-gut-metagenome-genome-assembly--contig:-NODE-1524-length-24111-cov-4.417193_pt1 | contig 24111 bp, 23 predicted proteins | sample MGYA00241912_ERZ509188 | MGnify/ENA primary metagenome ERZ509188 (study PRJEB26280, sample SAMEA2338849) | human gut metagenome | biome: human gut; feature: human-associated habitat; material: faeces...
GGAAAATCCATCTAATTGGACTAAGATATCTTTAAATGAAAATTCAACCTTATGTTATAGTGCTGATTTATCATTCAATTATATCAAAAATTATCAATATAGAATTATTACAGAAGGTACTAATTCTAGAGCAAATGAAATTGAACATATAATAAGTACTGACTACTATCCTTTAAAAGCAGAAGTATTTGATCAAAGGATTGATTCTTCTGATGATAGTGCATCCATTGGTATAAATATTTTCAATACTTATGAACTTTCTGATTTCCAACCTGTTAGGGTGTGGGTAGAAATAGATGGCTATGATAAAGAGTTCTTGGCAGATATAGCTTTAAATAAAAACTCAACTTCTTCTAATGAATCACACTATACAGTTTCAATATCCCCTAAGGATATTCCAAGTGATTTTAGAGGAAGCCTTCCATTAACCCTTTATGTAACTTGTAAAAATGGCTCTACTCTTTCTTTTAAAAATATTTGTCGTACTGTTGTCATTTATTAATAGCATAAAGTAGTATATTTTTTTAAAACTTTTAAATATACTACTTCATGCTATTTTTATTTTATCACTACATATTTTATACATTTATATTAAGTTTTTATGCATTTTAAAGCTAAATATAAAGTTTTTATGCATTTTTAAAAATAATCGTTGCATATTTATTCACCTCGGAATATAATCATATATATAAGCATTTGGAAATCGAGGCGTAGCGCAGTTGGTAGCGCGCGTGGTTTGGGACCATGAGGTCGCAGGTTCGATCCCTGTCGCCTCGACCATATTTAAACAGTAAATTCAATTTACTGTTTATTTTTTTGTCCAAAAGAGCTCCCCACTATATATAAATCATAGGGGGAGCTCTTTTCTAAAACAAAAATAGAGTAAAAAGGCTTATTAAAACCTTTTTACTCTGTTCATTTAAGAGGCTATTGCTAGTTGAGCCATTTTTATAGCATCTTGGATTGTTTCAGCACTTCCGACAAATCCGCCATCATGACAAAAAATTGCAGTATTTACTCCAGTAATCTTTTGCAATTCTTTTCCTTTTAAACCACACCATTCTTCAGGAACTGGCTTCATAGGAATGCGTTTTTTCAAATCTGTCGTAACAGTCTGCCAATTGTATCCACCTCTAAGAGAAGGATAAATCACAAACCAGATATCCATTGCCTTTGGATTAGTCGACAGGTACAAATACCTTTGCCATGGAACAAAACGCTGTAAAACCATAATGTGATCAGAAGATTGTTCAATTGCTTCTTTAACAAACTTCTTGGCTTTGCACGTTGAAACAGACTTCTTAACAATGTTCCAAAGAATTTCTCTTGCTATGTTACAAGCATTTAAAAAAGCTTCATCATAATCTGTTTCATCATCCCACGTAGGATTATAATTCGAAATCATTTGGCAAATTGACATTGCCGCAACTTCCTGGGAACTAGTGTTGTTAACGCCATTATCTGTTGCATCAATGCCTTGAATTAACATTTTATCAACAGAATTCCATACCTCATACAGATTCGTATTAGGAAAATGTTTTTTTATTGCTTCATATCCAAAATCTCTCCAAATAAGACCTGCTGCTGCATATGGTACTCCAATCTTGCTTCCATTTTTTCTGGCACCATTTCCTCCTTTTTGATGATGATCCCATTTTCCACCACCAATGTCGTAAACAATAACGTTAGAATTTAACTTCTCTGGTACTTCGAGAACCCGGCATACAGTTACATCTCCAAAAACTTTTTCCAGAATGACTGTAGCCATCACATCATCAGCGTGGAATACACCTCCATGAGTGATAAGATTAGCCTTTTGAATACTATTTGTTGTTCTTATCATACTAACCTCCGTATACATGAACAAGTTTATATAGCAGATAACTCCATTATACTACAATTTACATAATTTTGCAATCATTAATTTATATCTTTATAATAGCAAAATGAGAATTAGAAAATTTCTAATTCTCATTAATCATTATTTTAATTGTTTCATAACTTCTTCAGCAAAGTTTTCTTCTTTCTTTTCGATACCTTCACCTGTTTCAAATCTTGCAAATTCAAGAACTTTTGAATCTTTTAATATATCAGAAACTTTTTTGCTTGGATCTTTAACGAATTCTTGATCTACTAAACAAATTTCTTGATAGAATTTGTTAATTCTTCCTAAAACTATTTTTTCAGCAATTGCTTCTGGTTTTCCTTCATTCATTGTTTGAATTTTTAAAATTTCTTTTTCTTTTTCTACTCTTTCAGCAGGTACTTGATCTCTATCAATAAATTCAGGTCTTGCTGCAGCTATTTGCATACATACATCTTTTGCTAATTCTTTAGTTCCAGATGTCATATTTACTAATACTGCAATTTTTCCATCACCATGAATATATTTTTCAATTAATCCATCTGTTGTTTCAAATCTTGCAAATCTTCTTATTGAGATATTCTCTCCAATTGTTGCAATTTTTCCAATTAATGCTTCATTAACTGTTTTTCCTTCTTCAAACATTGCTGGTTCTGCTAATAATGCTTCTACTGATTCTGGATTATTTTTTACTATTTGTTTTGCAACATCCATTACAAATGTTCTGAATTCTTCATTTTTGGCAACAAAGTCTGTTTCAGAGTTAACTTCAACTATTGCTCCTACTTTTTCATCTTCTGAAATATATGCTTCTACCATACCTTCAGCAGCAACTCTTCCTGATTTTTTTGCAGCCTTTGTGATTCCTTTTTCACGTAAAAGTTCTGCAGCTTTTTCTAAATCTCCATCTGTTTCTGTTAAAACTTTTTTGCAGTCCATCATTCCTGCTCCTGTTTTTTCTCTTAATTCTTTAACTAATGCAGCTGTAACCATTATTTATTCCTCCTTTTAAATTTTAATAATTGTTTATTCCAATTATTATATACATAATTATTAAAATAGAGTAGAGCAGTAGAGCCCCACTCTTTTATTCTTAATTATTATTCAGCTTTTTCGTCAGCTTCACTTGCAACTTGTTCCATTGATGTAGCTTCTTCTTCAACATTTTGTTCTTCTGTTGTTTCAAAGCTTTCACCTTGTTTTCCTTCAATGATTGCATTTGCCATAACATCTGCTATTAAGCTTACAGATCTTATTGCATCATCATTTCCTGGAATTGGATAGTCTAAGTCTTGTGGATTGCAGTTTGTATCTACAATTCCAACTACTGGTATATTTAATTTTTTAGCTTCTAATATTGCTATTCTTTCTTTTTTAGGATCTACTAAGAAGATAACTCCTGGTAATTTATCCATTTCTTTGATTCCACCAAGATTTTTTTCTAGTTTTTCCATTTCTTTCTTTAATAGAATTACTTCTTTTTTAGGTAATACATCAAATGTACCATCTTCTTCCATTTTTTCAAGATCTTTTAATCTTTGAATTCTTTTTTGGATTGTATCAAAGTTTGTTAACATTCCACCTAACCATCTTTGATTTACATAGTACATTCCACTCTTTATTGCTGCATCTTTCATGCAATCTTGAGCTTGTTTTTTTGTTCCTACAAATAGGACTGTTTTTCCTTCTTCTACTTGTTCTTTGATGAATTCATATGCTTCATCAATTTTCTTTGAAGCTTTTTGTAAGTCGATGATATGAATACCATTTCTAGCTTGGAATATGTATTCTGCCATTCTTGGATCCCATCTTCTTGTTTGATGTCCAAAGTGAACACCTGCTTCTAGTAATTGTTTCATTGCAACTACTGCCATTTCTAATTCCTCCCTTTTTGTTATAACTTCCATAAAGTATCTTCATCTATTCGGACCTATTTTCATAGGCACTTCCTACTAAACTACTCTTTATGTGTTTTTTACGCTCATTATTATAACACATTTTTTGAAAAAATCAAGTGTTTTTTGTTTATTTTACACATTTTTCTAATAATTCAATTGGTAATTTCTTAGATGTATCTATTTTTGCATTTGTTCCTATTGGAATTACTATTTTTTTCTCAATATGTCCAAAATTATCTGATTTTATTATTGGACCATCAAATTCACTGCCTATAACATCTAGCAAAATTCGTTCTAATGTAATTTTGCTTTCATGTGTATAATTTCCTAACCATATTCCTCTTATTTTTTTAAATATATCATTTTGTTTCATATAATATAAGTAATTATTTGCAAGTGCTGGACATGTTTCAAGTCCCAATTCTTCTAGAAATAATATTTTATCTGTGAAATCTATATTATACTTTCCAGCTACTAGTGCTTTTGTTAAACTTAAATTTCCACCAATAAGTTCTCCTTCAACATTTCCTTTTTGAATTATTCTATAATCTGCTTCTTCCCCTAATTGCAAATCTCCATCTACAAATCTTTTCAAAACTTGTTTTAAACTATAATCTGTCTCATCTGTTGCTACTGTCTTAAAATTTGTACTACTATATGTAATTAATCCTGTTTTTTGAGTTATTATATTTGTTAATGATGTTATATCACTATATCCACAAATTATTTTTGGATTTTGCTTTATCATATCAAAATCAAGATATTCAAATGTAGAATTACTATTTTCTCCACCTTTTGCACACCATATCATTTTTATATTCGAATTTTTAAACATTTCATTTATATCTTTTGCTTTTTCTTTTGCACTAGCACTATAATTTTGCGAATTAGAAAATAAATTTTCAGAAAATTTTACTTTATATCCTAAATTTTCAATTATTTTTTTCGCATTTTGAATTTCTTCAATATTATCTCCAATTATCGGACTTGCTGGAGCTACAACTCCTATTAAGTCACCTTTTTTTAATTTCTCTGGAACTATCAATTTCATTCTCCTAATCTCTTTCTTCTTTTATCTTTACATTTTTATTTTGAATTTCTTCTACTATTTCATTTCTTAAGTCTATCATTTCAAAACTTTCTATTGCTTTTCCACCTTCAAATACAACAACATTAGAATATGTTGTATTAAATATTGCATTATCTATGTTCTTGATTATTCTCTCTTTACTTATTCCTTGTTCTAATTGTTTCATAGCATATCTTATTAAAAAATTATATAAATTTTGTTTTACACTTAATTCTGTTTGAATACTTATTCCTTCTTGTAATGCCGTACATAACATATCACAACTTGATATATTATCATAAATAGTATCAATTCCTATTTTCTTCGCTTTTTGAATAAATCTTGATGTCCCTTTGTTAACGAGATCTGTCGAACTATCATGTGTTACATTTAACATTACTTCTAATTGCTCACTTATTGCTTGATAACTTCCTTTTTCAATTCCTTTATCTCCTAATGCATTTTTCGAAATAATATCAGCTATTGCTTCTGCAAATCCAGTTCCATATACTTGCAAATTTCCAGTGTCTTTAAAATAAATTATAGCTTCTGTTCCCATATATATTTTTTTTCCATCTTTTTGCATTATAATTCCAGTAATTGCATGTGCTAACTCATGTAATAATGTTTCTTCATTAACATTCTCTGGATTTATAAAAATTATACTATTTGCTTTATCAAATGCAGCTATAGAATTTGGGCCTTCTTGTTCACTAATTTCTTTACCTGTTTTTTCTACAACTTTTAATCCTCGTTTCAAATGTTCATCTAATACTGATAAGTTTAAATCAGGCATTGTTACTTTTAAATTCTCTAGTCCTTCTATAAAAACTGTTTTATATTTATCTGGAATACTACTATTTTTTTGTATCTTTTTTTCTATTTCAGCATATGTTGGTTTATTTTTTCCTAATTGCTTACTAAATTCTTCTACTGAATCAAAATACAAATCACTTCCACAATTTCCTGTTAATAATTTATATTCATTCGGAGCTAATTTTTGTATAGTTACTACTTCATCACTACTATTCTCCTGATTAATTTCTATATCTTTTTCATTAAGTTCAATTTGACTTTGTATTTGATCTACTGTAACTATTTCTTGACTTTTTCCTTCTGCTTTTACTGTTTGTCCACATCCCAAAATTGATATTGCTGTTACTAATGAAACAAGAATCTTTCCAAAAATAATTTTTGGTTCAAATTTTAACTTTTTATGGTTAAATTTTGAATTATTTTCAGCTTGTTGAAAATCTTTATGATAACATTTATTTCTTATTTCATTTTTTTCAAAAATATTATATAATTCTGTAAATTCTTGCATTGTTGGATACATAAATTTTTCATCATCTAATATTTTCAAAAAATATTTTTGATGTCTTGTATTTAATAAAATTAAATATTTGTTTTCTTTATATAATATTTGCATTACAACTTTAAATTCTTCCATTTTACAACATTTCCTTTTCTACTATTTTAATCCAATTATTGCAGTTGATAGTCCATATTTTTCTTTTTCTACTCTATATGAATGTATTAAATCTGAATTGCAAACACTGCAAATTCCACAATCTATAATATTTTCTTTTCTTAGTCCTGCTTTTTGCAAAATTTCTTCATTTATTTTTACTGTATCTATCAGCCATTTATTTTCTGATTTTCTTTCTATAATTTCATCTAATTTTAAATCTTTAAACTCATTTTCAAATAAAGTTTGTACATCTTTTTCAACTTCAAAATGACATTTTCTTATACTTGGACATATACAACAAATAATATCTTTTGAATTGCTTCCATATTCTTTTTGCATTTTTTCTACTGTTTCTACAGAAATTCTTTGAAGTGTTCCTTTCCATCCTGAATGTACATTTGCTATTGCTTTTTTTATTGGATCAAAAAACATCAATAATATACAATCTGCATTTGTTGTTGCTAATAAAATATTAGATTTATTTGTTATTAAACCATCTGTAAAATCATATTCTTTTAAGTTAAAGTCTGGTTTGTTAATGTTTACATGTTCATCTACTTTTTTTACATTTTTAGTATGTGCTTGATTTGGTTTTACTGCATCTATATAGTTCATTTCAATAGCATTACATAAATCTGAATAGTCTTTATTAGCTTTTTTTACTTCTTCTTGAGTTAATGGCTCTACATTCTTCGCCCTTGCTGTTCTAAAATTTTTATCTATTCCTAAACTATATGCATGTACTAAAATATCACTATATTCTAATAATCTTCTAAATTGTAAATATTGTACTCCATCTTTAACAATATGAATTACATTTTCATTAGATAAGTCTTTCATTATTTTGACATTCCTTTCCTGAAACTTAACTTTTTTTGGCTTCTGTCATTTCTTTCTTACGCCTTATAAGCCAAGCCTTTTCTTATTCTAAGCTAATTAGACTTTTCTTGTTTTATTTTTTCTAATATCTCTTTTTTACTCTTCTCATCAATGAAATTATATTTATTTTGGCAAGCACCATTATTAAAATTACATATACTCCTATAATCACAATAACTACATGGTGTTTTTTTATTTTTATAAAATGGTTTTAAATCTATTTTTCCGCTTAAAATTTCATTTGAAATTTGTTTTATTACTTTATACATATAGTCTTGTAAATCTTTAAATTCTTCTTTACTTACACAACTAGAATTTCCTTCACTTATATCTCCAGTTTTTTTGGAAATATATGCTGGAACTAAATTTGAATATCCACTATCTAGATTTTTATCATGTAATTTTACTACCTTTACATCTGCTAATATTAAACCTTTCATTTTAAAGCCTTTTCTTATTTGTTCTTCTATTTTTTCAATTCCGATATTTTTTTCTGCTTTTACCATTTGCTCTATTAAATTGAAATATAAAATTCCTGCTGGTAATAAATCTTCTTCTTTACATGCTGCATCTAAATATGTTAATAATTGTATTTGTAATCCTGCATATACTTCATTTAAGTCTATGTTTTTTATTGATGATTTATAGTCAATTATTCTTAAATATTTTCCATCTTCATTTTGTGCTGTATCTATTCTGTCTATTTTTCCTATTATTTCAACATTTTTCCCATTATCTAATGTTATCCTAATTGGCTTGTATTTTCCTTTTTCATCAAATTCTATTTCTGTTCCTAATACATTAAATTCACTTAGTGTTAAAGTTTCTACTATATATTTTAATGCTTTTTTTACTAATCTTTTTAATCTTACAACTAATGCTCTATATTTTGCTGTTGATGTAAATATATAATTTTTATTTTGTAAAAGTTTTTCATCAATTATTTTGTCTATTATTTCTGATATTTGTTCTTCTGTTAATTCTGATAATTGATATCCATTTTCTTTTACAATTGAGAAAAATTCATCGATTGTCTCATGCATAAATGTTCCTGTGTCAAAACTTTGTACTTTTAATTCTTCTTGTTGTTTTATTTTTAGTCCATATTGTAAAAAATATGAGAATGGACATCTTCTATATTGTTCTAGTTTTGATATACTTGTTGTTAATTTATTTCCATATAATTTATCTATATTTTCTTGTTTTATTTTTTCTGGTAAATTTGAATAGTCTAATCCTTTTAAGCTTTGTTGTAATTTATTGTTCCAATTTTCGTCTTTTTTATAATAGTCATATACATAATACCACATTTTTTCAATTTCTGTGTCTTTTAATTTATTAATATTTTTTATTAATTGTTCAAATGTTGTATTTTGATTTAATATTTCTGATTTCTCTTCTATTACATCACTTTGTTCTTCTATATTTTTATAGATTTTTTTGATTTTATTTATTAACATTGATGGCCTTAATGCTTTTCCCTGCATATCTGATGATGGATATGATAAATACAATCTTTCTTCTGCTGTTGTAAATGCTTTATAAATATTGAAATTATCTTCATATAATTTGTCTATTGTTCCTTTAGCAAGTTCTATTCCATCTTGTTTTAAAATCTCTCTATCAGCATCATTCAAAAATCCTTCATCTTTTCTTACACTTGGAAATACTCCATCATTTAATCCTATTATAAATATTGCCTTTACCTTATGACTTCTTGATCTGTCTATATCTCCCATCATCACTTGGTCTTGTGTTCCTGGTATTTTTGTTAAACTACTATTTTTAAATCCTACTTTTAAAATTTGAGCATATTTGTCTAATGTTATTTTGTCATCTTTAAAAACCAGTACAATCTCATCTAATATATCTATAATTGTTTGTATACTGCTTTGATATTCATTTGATAAATCTATTAGTCCTTGCTCTTCTAATTTTTCTTGTTTTTGTTTTATTTTTTCTGCTATATTTTGCTCTATTAGAAAATTATATATTGTTCTTGATATTCCTTCTGCTGTTTTATTTTCGTCTAATTTATTTTTTAAGCTTATTAATGGTTCTATTATCTGTTTTCTTATTTCTTCTAATCTTGCTATTTCTTCTTTATCTTTTTCTTCATAATTACCATATGTAAATTCTTTTTTCCACTTGTTTTGCTTAATTCCCCATTTTAAACAATATTTTTCTAATCTAAATAAATCATCTTCATCTATTTCTGAAAATCCTATTTTTATATAATTTAGCACTGCTTCTTCTGTCCAATTTTTTGTAAATATTTCTAATATTGAGAGTACATATTGTACTAAAATGTTTTGGCTTAAGTCTCTATTTTCATCTATAAATATTGGTATGTTATATTTGTCAAATATTGCTCTTGCTAAACTTGAATATGTGTCTATATTTTTTGTAATTACTGCTATATCTCTATATCTGTAATTTTCATCTCTTACTAATTTATATATTTTTTTTGCTACTTCTTCTATTTCTGAATATTGATTTTTAGCAAGAAATATTTTTATATTTTGTGGTATTTGTTCAAAATATTTTACTTTTGAATTATATAAATTTTGTTCTAAATGTTTTAATTCTGGTGTTTTAAATCTATATGTTTGCTCTAATTCTACTTCTTCTATTTTGATATCATTTTCTGATGCTAATTGTAATAATTTATTTATTGTTATTTGATTTGAATAAAATATGTCTGTATCTGCATTTTTTATTTCATGTATTGTGTCTGTACATATTGTTATTGTTACTTGTTTTGCAATTTTTACAAGTTTTTGAATAATATCATATTCTTGACTTGTGAATCCTGCAAATTCATCTATATATATCAAATTATCCTTAAAATCAGGTACTTTATCCACATTTTGTGCTAATATTGTTAATAAGTCTGTTTCATCTATATATTTTCCAGCAATTTGTTCTTGAAATTTTTCATATATCATATTTATGTCATTTAATTTATTTTTTAAGTATATATCACTTTGTTTTTCTGTTTCTTGTTTTAATTGTTCTACACTTATTCCGTGTTTTTTGAATTCTGTTATTGCTGTTCCTGCCATGTCAACATTTTCATCTGTTTTTCCAAGAAATTTTAGGTCTTTTTTACAATTATTTAATATTGAGTATATTAACATTGCTTTTCCACATTTGCTTAAGTTTGTTTCTGTTCTTCCTCCTATTTCTTGTATTACTCTATATGCCATTCTGCTAAATGTTACAACTTCTGCATTGAATACTGCTTCTGTTTCTATTGCTTCCATTAGCTTTTTTTCTGCTGTGAATGAAAATTGCTCTGGTGTTATTATTAATATTTTGTTGTTTTGTTTTATTTTTTCTGATATTTCTTTATAACATTTTTCGCTTTTTCCTGTTCCAGCTCTTCCATATATTAATCTTAACCCCATTTCTTAATTCTCCTTCTTTTTATTTTTGTTCTTGTTTCTTGTGATTTATTTGTTCATCTAGTTCTTGTCCTTCTTGTATTGCTCCTTTTATATCTCCTATTATTTTTTTCTTTTCTTCATATTCTTTTACCTTTTTTTGATATCTTTTTTTGGGCATTCCAAATATACGATTAAATTTACCATCTATTACTATTGTTTCACCTATATTTTTTATAAATGCTTGTCTTTCTTTTATTTCTTCTAATGTTAAAAGTAAAATCGATGCACTTGTTTTTGTTGTTTCTAACGCTCCTATACTTTGTAAATATGGTAATGTTCTTTGAAGATGTTTTAAATTTTTAGATACTATTAAAGTTGTTAAATATTCTTCTCCATAATTTTGTTTTATATATTCAATATTTTCTTTTAATTGTTTTGAATTTTTAGAAAATATACTTCCTGTTATTTCTATTCCGTTTTCTTTACATACTTCAACTATTTCTTTTATTTCGCCTGCTGTTCTCTTAAATACTGTTCCTGTTGCTTCTATTCCGTTTTTTTTGCACACTTCCACTATTTCTTTTATTTCGACTGCTGTTCTATTAAATACAGTTCCTGTTGCTTCTATTCCGTTTTTTTTGCACACTTCCACTATTTCTTTTATTTCGACTGCTGTTCTATTAAATACATTTCCTGTTACTTCTATTCCGTTTTCTTTACACACTTCCACTATTTCTTTTATTTCGGCTACTGTTCTCTTAAATACTGTTCCTGTTGCTTCTATTCCGTTTTCTTTGCACACTTCCACTATTTCTTTTATTTCGGCTGCTGTTCTATTAAATACACTTCCTGTTGCTTCTATTCCGTTTTCTTTACATACTTCCACTATTTCTTTTATTTCGACTGCTGTTCTTAAAAATACACTTCCTATTACTTCTATTCCGTTTTCTTTACATACTTCTACTATTTCTTTTATTTCGGCTGCTGTTCTCTTAAATACACTCCCTGTTACTTCTATTCCGTTTTCTTTGCATACTTCAACTATTTCTTTTATTTCGGCTGCTGTTCTCTTAAATACACTTCCTGTTACTTCTATTCCATTTTCTTTGCACACTTCCACTATTTCTTTTATTTCCTCTGCTGTTTTTAAAAATACACTTCCTGTTACTTCTATTCTGTTTTCTTTACATACTTCTACTATTTCTTTTATTTCGGCTGCTGTTCTATAAAATACACTTCCTGTTATTTCTATTCCATTTTCTTTACATACTTCCACTATTTCTTTTATTTCAGCTGCTGTTCTTAAAAATACACTTCCTGTTACTTCTATTCCGTTTTCTTTACATACTTCCACTATTTCTTTTATTTCCTCTGCTGTTTTTAAAAATACACTTCCTGTTACTTCTATTCCATTTTCTTTACATACTTCTACTATTTCTTTTATTTCGGCTGCTGTTCTTAAAAATACACTTCCTGTTATTTCTATTCCGTTTTCTTTACATACTTCTACTATTTCTTTTATTTCGGCTGCTGTTCTCCTAAACACACTTCCTGTTACTTCTATTCCGTTTTCTTTACATATTTCAACTATTTCTTTTATTTCGGCTGCTGTTCTCCTAAATACATTTCCTGTTGCTTCCATTCCGTTTTCTTTGCACACTTCCACTATTTCTTTTATTTCGGCTGCTGTTCTTAAAAATACATTTCCTGTTACTTCTATTTCATTATCCTTACATACCTGTTCAATTTTCTTTATTTCATCAACATCTTTTCTCGAATTTGCTGCACTTAATATATTTTCTTTTGTTAATTCTGAACATTTTTCTTCTGTCTCTTGTATTCTTTCTACTGGCACACTTAAAATTGAAGTTCTTTGTTCTATGTACTTTTTTCCATATCTATTTTCATCTGATACATATTCATATGTTTTATTTAACTGCTCTGGATCTGTACTTAAAATATGTAAACATGTTTCTACATCTCTTGTATTTATTTTCTTTTCATTTAGAAATTTCCAGTTTTCTTTTATTGCTTCAATTTTTAAATATAATATACTTGGACATTTTTCTATATTATTTGGAGTTACTTTCAAAGTATCTCTTAAAAAGTCCAATACATAACAAATGCTATTATAATCTGCTTTTTCCAATACATTTTCATTATTTTTTATTAATTTCTTACTATCTAATCCATATTTATTACATATTTCTTCAAATTGTTCTCTATTTACCATATTTATCCACCTTCTAAATAATATTTTCTAACACACTTGTATCATTTTCTATTATTTCAACATAATTTTCTCCAAGTTGATCTTTAAGTTTTAATATTTTTTCTTCAAATTTTTTTGGAAAATTCATAAATAAATCTGGATACATTTCAAATATTCCTTCTGCATCTTCAAATTTTAAATCATTTAAAAATCGTATGTTTTTTTCGATAATATCTATATTTTCATTTATTATTTCTTCTATTTCATCTCCATATATTTCTTTCATTCTTTCAAAATCTATATTTAATCTCATTTTATTTATCCTCTCTTTCGTAATTAATTACTTATCTTTTTTAGTCTTTCTCTTTTCTTGTTATTTTCATCTAAGTAGTATTGTAATATGACTTTTAATCTGTCATTTGAAAATTTTTCTAATAGTTCTTGATTATTCTTTAATTGTTCCATAAATTGTTTCTTTTGATATTCATTATTAAATTCTATATTTTCAATATCTATTTTTATATTATTTTTAAATTGATTATTAGAATTAACTATAACTTTATTACTTTCTAAATTTTCTTTTTCATATTTTTTTCTCCTAAAAATTTGCTTTATCTTTAGAAAGATTTTATAAAAAATTCCATTTCTTTGTTTGGCTGGTAATTTACTATTCATTATTTTTTTCATATAATATACAAATATTATATGAACTCCTTTCTTTACTTTTGTGATTGTTCTTTACTATTTATTTGTTCATCTAGTTCTTGTCCTTCTTGTATTGCTCCTTTTATTTCTCCTATTAATTTTTTCTTTTCTTCATATTCTTTTACATTTTTTTGATATCTTTTTTGGATCATTCCAAATATAGGATTAAATTTATTTCCTTTTACTATTGGTTCACCTATACTTTCTATAAATACTTGTCTTTCTTTTATTTCTTCTAATGTTAAGGATAAAATTGAAGCACTTGTTTTTATTGTTTCTAATACTCCTATACTTTGTAAATATGGTAATGTTTTTTGAAGATGTTTTAAATTTTTAGATACTATTAAATTTGTTAAATATTCTTCTCCATAATTTTGTTTTATATATTCAATATTTTCTTTTAATTGTTTTGAATTTTTAGTAAATACACTTCCCGTTACTTCTATTCCATTTTCTTTGCATACTTTCACTATTTCTTTTATACCAGTTGCAGTTCTTCTAAATACGCTTCCTGTTACTTCTATTTCATTGTCCTTGCAAACTTTAACTATTTCTTTTATTTCAAAAGCCCTTTTTAAAAATACTGTTCCTGTTACTTCTATTTCATTTTCTTGACATATTTCCACTATTTCTTTTACTTCTTCTGCTGTTCTATAAAATACACTTCTTGTTACTTCTATTTCATTTTCTTGGCATACTTCTATTATTTTTTTTATTTCATCTGCTGTTTTATAAAATACTGTCCCTATTACTTTTATTCCATTTTTTTGACATATTTCTACTATTTCTTTTATTTCTTCTGCTGTTCTTAAAAACACGCTTCCTGTTATTTCTATTTCATTTTCTTGACATACCTTCACTATTTCTTTTATTTCATCTGCGGTCTTATAAAATACACTTCCTATTACTTCTATTCCATTATCCTTACATACTTTCACTATTTCTTTTATTTCAGAAGTTCTTCTTAAAAATATACTTCCTGTTATTTTTATCCCATTTTTTTTACATATTTCTACTATTTCTTCTACTTCTGTTGCAGTTCTTCTAAATACACTTCCTATTATTTCTATTCCATTTTCTTGACATATTCGAATGATTTCTCTTATTTCAGTTGCACTTCTTCTAAACACACCATCTGTTACTTTTACTTCATTTTTCTGACATACTCTTACTATTTCTTTTATTTCATCAACACCTTTTCTGGAAATTGCCGCACTCAATATGTTTTCTCTTGTTAATTCTGGACATTTTTCTTCTATCTCTTGTATTCTTTCTACTGATACTCTTAAAATTGTAGTTATTTGTTCTATGTACTTTTTTCCATATCTATTTTCAGCTGATACATATTCATATGTTTTCTTTAATTGTTCTGGGTCTGTACTTAAAATATGTAAACATGTTTCTACATCTCTTGTATTTATTTTCTTTTCATTTAGAAATTTCCAGTTTTCTTTTATTGCTTCAATTTTTAAATATAATATACTTGGACATTTTTCTATATTATTTGGAGTTACTTTCAAAGTATCTCTTAAAAAGTCCAATACATAACAAATGCTATTATAATCTGCTTTTTCCAATACATTTTCATTATTTTTTATTAATTTTTTACTATCTAATCCATATTTATTACATATTTCTTCAAATTGTTTTCTATTTACCATTTTACTCCCTCATCTAAATCGCACAAATTATTGCATCTAATCCAATATTCAAATCTATTAATCCAATTTTATATTGATAGTCTAAATCTTCCAATTGTTGAATTATTTTTCTTAACTCTTGTTCACTAAATTTTTGAGTTTGCATTTTATATTTATTTACTAAAAACATCTGATTTTGCTTTAAATTTAAACTTGTAGCAATATCTTTATTATTTGCAATAGCTATTTTTACAAAATATAATTTTTTCAAATGATTATATAATGTTATTAAAATCTTTTGAATTGGTTCTTTTGAGGCAATTAAATTATGTAATACATCAATTGCCTCTTTTGTCTTTTTCTGTCCTAAATTGTCTGTTAAATCAAATATCACACTTTCTACTTTTTTGGTACATAATGCATCTATATCTGATTTTTGAACTTTTCCGCCTTCACCTGCATATTCAATTAATTTTCTAGTTTCATTTATTAAGTCTTGCATATTTGTCCCACAACATTCTATTAAATATTGTAGATCTTTCTCATCAAATTGAACTTTATATGCATTACATATTGCTTTTAATCTTTTTATTATTTGTTGAGGCTTTTGCTCTTCAAATTCACATATTGTTCCTATTTTTTCAATTGTATTAAAAATAGAATTTTTTTCCGCTTCATCTTCAATAAATATTAGTAAAACAGACTCTTTTATCATTTCTATATTGTCTTTTAAATATTCATTTATTCTATCTTTTAATTCTTTACTTGCTCCACCTATTTTACCTTTTCCTTCTCTTTTAAATATCCCTGTATTTTTTGCAATTATTAATTTTTTAGGATAGCCAAAAGCAGGAGTTTCTATGTCTGCAATTAACTCCTGGATACTATTTTCATCAATTATTATATAATTTATTCCTTTTACTAGTTCCCCAAAAACTTTTTTCATTTTCTTTACTTGTTGCTCTAATAAAAAAGTTTCTGCACCATAAAATAAATATATTCCTTCTGCAACTCCACTATTTACTTGCTTTTCAAGTTCTTCTACTTTTAGCATTTTTATTCTCCTTCTCTCTATCCAAATTACTTAAATTATACAATTTATATAGGATTTTTGCAACTTTATACACAAAAAATAAGAACATATTTTATATATGTTCCTATTTTAATATTTTTAACTTCTAGTAATAATTCTAAATACCTCTGCAACACTCCATGCTTGTGCGACAGCACCTTTAGGTTCAAATGGTCTCTTAGAATCATATATTTCAGCAATACTTCCAATACAACCTCTTTCATTAATTTCTTTTGAAAATGTTTCTGTAACACTTTGTATAAATTCTTCTAATTGTTCATTATATTTTTTCTTACCAGTCCTACTTTCTGTAGCAAATCTTTTCAAACAATTATAATATAGTCCTAACAACCATGTCCATGTAATTCCTTGATGATAGCTGAAATCCCTTTTGAAACTATCTCCTTCATATACATCTATATAATTCTCTTCTCCTTTTGCCAATGTTTTTAGTCCATATTTATTTAACAATTTTTTTGTTACTGTTTCAAACATTTCTTTTGCTTCTTTTGAATTCACATCTAACACTGGATATGACAAGCTTAATGCAAATAATTGATTTGGTCTAACTTTTCCATCTTCAAGTACATCATATAAACATTTTTTTGATTTATTATAAAATTTTTCTCTAAAAGACTTTTTACATTTATTTGCCATTCTTTCATATTTTTCTTTTTTGCTCTCATCTTTTTGATATTCAGCTAATTCTGCCATAACTTTTAGAGCATTATACCACATTGCATTTATTTCAACAGGCTTACCATTTCTAGGTGTTGCAGGAATTCCATCATATTTTACATCCATCCATGTATTTTGTGTATATGGTGTTCCTGAAACAATAAGTCCATCTGTGTCTAAATAAATATTATTATCATCTATATCTATTCCTATTGAATAATTTTTAATGATATGTTCCAAATTTTGATATATTTCATTCATAATAAAATCATAATCTTTTGTATATTCTATATATTTCTTTACTTGCTCAAATAATAATAATGATGCATCAACACTATTATATAATGGCCTATAATCATCTTCACTATACGAATTGGGTACTAATCCATATTTTATATCTCTTACACAACTTCTTAAAACTTTTTTAGCTATTTCATATTTTTTTGTAACTAACAAACAACCTTCAAATGAAATCAATGTATCTCTCATCCAATCTAAAAACCATGGATATCCTGCAATCATTGAATATGTATTAAAAAATGGTCTTATTATAATAAAATTATCTATTGCTATCAAAAATTGTTTTATTAATTTATCTTTTTGTTCCTCTTCTTCTGTTTTATCTTCTTTTGAAATGTCAATTAATTTTGATTTTGCAAATTCTTGATTTTGTCTTACAATTTCATTTGTTATAATTGCTCTAGCATCTAATTCTTCAATATTTTCTTCTAATGAACAAATTACTGAAATCTCTTTTTCTTCATTTGGTTCTATCTCTATTTCAAATCTTCCTGGTATTACATGATTTTCTTCTGCTTCAAATCCTCTTTTTTCTTCTTCTATATAAAACATATTTTTGAATGTATCATTATAATGTTCTATATAATTTCCTTCTGACAACATCATATATATTGGAACACCATTATCTATTTTAACTTCAAGTTTTGTTTTATTAATTTTTTGTTTCAAATCAAAAACATGGTCTTTATTCATTCCATGTGCATTTCTAAAATCCATTACAGGTGTTAATATTAATTTTGCTTTTTCGCTTCCATTTTTTACTTTATAAAAAATAGCAACTGTATTTTTAAAATGTTGCATACAAATTGCTTTAGTTATTTCCACATCACCAACTTTATATGCAAATATAGGTATATATTCTTTTATAAAGCATTCTTGATATTTATATCCATGTGTTATAAAATTTTTGCCTATATTTGTATATAAATCTGTTTTGTTTCCATTTATTTCTATACTTTCATCTAATTTTGATAATATTAATGTTCTTCTTGCTGGTGGCATAAGTGGGGCTATTAATAGACCATGATATCTTCTTGTATTTGCTCCTATAATTGTTGATGATGCAAATCCTCCAAGTCCATTTGTTATTACCCATTCTTTATTTAAGCCTTTTTCTAAATTTAAGTTTTCTTTTGCAAATCTCATTTTATTATTTGTAACTAAAATTTGCATAGCCCACAAATTTTAGTCACTTTCCTCCTCTATTTTTGATGATTTCTTCTGAATTTTTCATCAGATTCTCTAATAGATTGTATTCTATCACTATATTTTGAATTAAATTTACTTTTTCTAACAGATTTTTTATTTTTGTCTTGTTGTTTTCCTTGTTCTTTTTTCTCCATTTTGGCCTGCATTTTCTTTATTTTATTAATACGTTTATCTGATTTTAATTTTGCATTTAACATTACATATTCTGGGTCATCTTCTCTATCTTCATATTTTAAATCATTACATATTAATTTTATTGCAGATTCTGCTACCATATATGGATCATGTCTAACTTTTCCATCAATTATTGTAGAAATATTTTTCTTAATAAACTTAATCTTTTTGATTTTAGGATCATTTAGATTTTGTTCAACTAAATCTGCTCCTTCTTTGTTATATTTTTTTATGTATTCTGGAATAACTTCTCCTGTATCATAAATACAATAATCTATTAATCCTTCTCCGCAATGTTCTATTATTGCTTTTATATGGTCTGCAACAGAATAATTATCTGTTTGACCAAATTCTGTCATAATATTATTTATATATATTAATAATATAAAATACCCTAATTCCCTAATTGTTGATATAACTTACTTTTGTGCAATGGTGTTTAGAATTTTTTATAAAAATCCAAATTAAAAATATATGTCTTTTGATTATTACTTTTCCCAATAGCGCTTATTAATTCACTTTTTTCAATTTCTTTATAAAATTTATTTCTTCCTATTGCTCTATATTGATTGTCTGCACAATATTGTTTATATAAATTTCATTAGCAAATCTGGAAGTGCTGGTCTTTTCAATTAATGAAGTAATATATTCTTCATCATTAATAAATGTTAAAATACTATTAGCTCCTACTTTATATTTAGCTATTTCTATTTCATTTTCTTCATGGTTTGAAAAATTCTCCCCCATGTTCAAATATGCTTCTAATGAGATTTTAGCTAAATATTCTAAAGCCTCTTTACTTATTAACTTATTAAAATCAAATGATTTTCTATCTTTATCCGTAAAAGAATATTCAAGTGGTATAATTTGTAATCTTCTATAAAATCCATCTGTTTTATCTGCAACTCTTGGCAACTCATTTGCACTAAAAATAAATTTCGCATAAGGTCTAATTTTTTGTCTAGGTTTAAATTTCTCCTCAATTTCCAAATAATCACCTGTTACGTATTTTTTAAATATTTCAACATCTTCTATGTATTCATCTGTCATTTCAGATCCTGAATTTAGAAGCTTATTCTTTATACCTGAACCAGCAAATCTATTTTGATTCATATCTTTGAATGAAACTGTTCCAACATTGTCATCTCCTAACAAATGTACTATAATATCTATTAATGTCGATTTACCATTTCTCGCCTTATTCCCATACAGAATAAATGCTTTTTGTAATTTTATACTTGTTGTCATTGAATACCCTATCATTTCTAATATTGTTTGTTTTCTTTCATATTTTCCACAACTTAATTTATCTAATACGTCATCTACAGCTTGTACCTTTGGAGCTGTTAAATTAAAATTTGTATTAATTTGGTTTGTTGAAAAATATTTAGGACTATGGTTATACATTTTTCTTTCTTTTACCGAAAATAGTCCATTTTTAAAATTGATAATTCCATTTTCTCTGTCAAACTCTTTTTCTTCTGCTTTTAATAATAAATATTGATAAACTTCATTCCTAAAATGAATTGTCGAATCAGGAACCAATTCAATCACTTTTCTTTCTATATCTTTTTCATTCTTTTTATATACACCATTTTCATAAATACAAATATCATTTTCAAATATATACATATTGTTATCTTGTAATAATTTGTCTCCAATCTCATTGTGTGACTGTTTCATTAACATATTTTGTTTAATTTGTTGTTTTTCTTCTTTTGCAAATTTTCTTTCACATTGTTTCAAAAATTCACAAAAATCTGTTTTTACTCCCAATTCTGTTGCTTTTTTTATTAATTTTCTTTTTTGTTTTTGTTTTTCTCCAACACTTTTAATCGTTATCAACCAATTAAATATATTATCATCAAATATACTTTCCTCATTTAATTCATTTAAATTATATGGTGGATTTTCTTCAAGTAATTTTTGTTCCAACTCTTCGTTCAATTTCTTTACACCACCTTTCTTCTGTTTTCTTAAACCATAACCAATCTTCTTCTGTTCCAAAAATTAGTAAATCTATGTAATATTCAATAACATCTTGTTTTTGATATTTTTCTATTCCATTTAGACTATGTAAATAATTACATAGCATTTGTAACGTTTCATTATGCCATTTTTTAAATCTTTCTTTTGCTTGTTGTATTTGTTTATATCTATTTATTTCATTGCTTGATATTTGCCTTCCAAATTCAATTCCTAAGCCTAATATATTGTTTATTTGTTTAGCACTTTCATAAGCATTTACATTTAATAATTTTGAAACTAATGTTATGCAGTCTCCACCTTCTCCACAACCAAAGCATTTAAAAATTTGCTTTGATTGTGAAAAAGACAAACTAGCAGTATTCTCTTTGTGCCATAAGCATTTACACATATTTGATTTGTTTAGATTTAATCCAAAATATTCTGCAACTTTTACTATGTCAGCTCTTTCCTTTACCTCTTGTATCTTATTCATAATTTACCTCCTAGAATGGCAAATCATCATTATCAGAAGTTACTGAATTTACAAAATCTTCAAATGCCTCTCCTTTTTCTGGTAACTTTTTTAATTCTGGAACTTTAAAATTACCATCTTGTATTGCTTTTACTGTTCTAATAAATTTAATTTTTGTTGTAGTTCCTACACTTCCATCCATTTTTTCATATTCTTCTTCTCCAAATATTGCACCACATTTTAAATTTGCAAGTTTCTTTTCATCCCAATCCCATTTAAAGCCTTCATTACTTGCTTCTAATGATGTCATTAGTCCTTTTAAAAATCCTGCTGCTTTTTCTCCTTCTAACATTTGTCTATAAATTGCTCCTGATGGCCATTTTTTTTCAGTTCTATTATCTTCAATAAATCTATTTCTAAAAAAATCCTTCTTATCCCCTTCTATAATATCTAATGCTAAAACCAACATTCTTTTCCCTGATTTTGATTTTTCTTCTTTCGCACTTACTATTTTGCATATGTATCCTCCTGCATTTAATCTTTCATATTCTCCTGTTATTGCTTGAGCTTCTTCATATCCTTGTACTTTTTCCATAATTATTTTCCTACCTTTCCTAATTCATAATATTCTCTTATAGTTGTATCAACTATTTTTAAGTCATTATCTATTTCTTTATCTTCAAACATTTCAAGTGGTGTTTTACATATATCACTTCCATCACTTTGTGTTTTAAAATAGTGTTTATTATTTTCCGTCATGCATCTTAATGCTATTGTAAACATTCCTTCTATACATACTTTTTCATCTAGTAATTTGCCTATTGTTTTTGGCTTTATGTCTCCAAAGTCGTTTTTATCTTCGTGCATAATAAAATATACTATTTTATCGTCTGACAATTTGTTTTTTACAAATTCTATCAGTCCCCAGAAGTGGTCTCCTATTTCGTTGTATAAATTAAACACTCCATTTCCTCCACCTGTTGCACTATGTTTATTCATAAAATGATTTGTTATTAAGTATCCTGCATCATCTATAACTATAGACTTTTTTTCTGTATTAAATATTGCTTTTAATATAGTTTGATATTCATCTGTACATATTGTACTTTCAAATTTTTTCTTAAATGGTAATGGCTTTTTTAAAACATTTACTAATGCCAATTCTTTTTCATCAAAATTTCTTAAACTTGTTGATTTTCCACTACCACTTTTTCCGAATTAATAATACTGGTATTCCCATTATTTTTTTCCTCCTTTAACATTTTTAATATTTCTTTTAATTTTTCATCATCATTTCTATTTTCCCATATAAATTTACATATATTTATAACTTTTCTATCAAACAAATCTATTTTCGATATTGCTTTTAATTCGAATTTAGTAAATTTTTTATTGCTTTCTGGTTTTCCAAAAATATAATTCATTGAATCTATTTCTTCTTGTTTATAAAGTCTCATAAGATCTCTTACTTTTTTCTTGTCTTTCATTTTATATTCAATATAATCATCATCTACTTGTATACCATTTTTTTGATAAATTTTTCTTATTTTGTCTATCTTATTCGTAATGATTCACCTCTCTCTTCATAATGTGCAAACATTATATTTTCACCTATGTCTAGTGCTTGTCTTATTTTTATATTATCAGGTTCTACTTTTAAGTATTTTTGAGGTATATTACTATAATCTTCGTCAACCCACAATGGTGCTAGTCCACCATTTTTTTGTATTCCAAAACTAAATTTAGATGTTTTAAATTTTGTTTTTCCAGTTTCTATCATAACTTCTTGTAATTTATCTTTTAGTAATTTTGCTCTATTTTCAAAACTTTTTTGTCTTGCTTCTAGCCTTAATTTCTCTTGTTTACAAATTTCTGCATCTCCTAAAAGTTCTTTAATTATTACTGCATAATTATCTGCTTTTTCTTCGATTTCTCCTTCAATGCTTTCTAATGTATCTAATATACATTGTTCATCAATTTCTTCTTCATACAACATACTTGCTATTTGCTTATAATTTTCTTTTAATTCATATAATCTACTCATTTCTTGACCTTTCTACCATTTTGCTGTATAATAACAGTAAGATGGATTTATCTAAATTCTTATTTGCTATACATTTTCAATTGGCGTTGGGATGTATAGCGTTTTTAATTCAGTATTAGTTCTTTCTAAAAGACTTCTTGCACTTTTTTCTTGTCGTTCATTTTCTGAATTAAATAACAATTCTTTTGAATAATCTTGAATGTTAAATATTTGCATTATTCTATATAAATCTTGCATATTATTTTTCTCCTTTCTATCTACCATTTTTCTTATCTTTTTCTAATGCTAGTTCAATTGATAGTACACAAAATATTGCTAATGCTACACTAAACATATTCATCACTTCCTTTCTAATAAAATTTTCTGTAATAATTGTAATGTTGTTTCTGCTTCAATTCTTTTCTTTTTCTCTTCTTCAAATAGTTCTATTGGAACAGAATCACTATCAGTTGCTATTTTGTAATATCCACCCTCTGTCATAAAATGTTTTAATTGATTTGTCCTACATAGTCTTTTTACTTCTTCAACCCCTATTCCACTTTGTCTTGAATATTCTTCAGCAGAAACATATTTAGGTATATTCATTATAATCACCTCCATTTTTTGGTTAATTTTTTTTAACTTTTTATGTTAAAAAAATATAGTCCATAAAATTATAATTATTAGCAATACAAAATTTTATAATACCACCTATTACCTTTTTTCCAGCATTTTTTCCATTGTTTTTTAAAATAATATTTAATTGATATTTACTAACACCTATATTTCTGGCCATTTCTGCTTGATTTCCATTAAATTTTTCTTTTAATAATGTCGTAAATGATTTCATATTAATTTCCATATTTTCACCTCCATTTGTGGTTAATTTTTTCTAACCATTTGCATTATATATAAAAAGAAATAATAAGTCAATAGTTTTGGTAAAATTTTTTTAACTTTTTTTGTTGACTTTTTTTAACCATTGATATATACTATATTTGGAGGTATTTTTTTATGTTTGATAAAAATAAATTTGCACAAATTCTAAAAAAAATAAATGAAACTTATGATAGCCAAAGAGATTTTTC
>ENA-ORTQ01001525-ORTQ01001525.1-human-gut-metagenome-genome-assembly--contig:-NODE-1525-length-24104-cov-9.643603_pt1 | contig 24104 bp, 17 predicted proteins | sample MGYA00241912_ERZ509188 | MGnify/ENA primary metagenome ERZ509188 (study PRJEB26280, sample SAMEA2338849) | human gut metagenome | biome: human gut; feature: human-associated habitat; material: faeces...
TCTTGTAAACGGTCATGTGGGGGTACAGAGCGTAGCTCTGGAACACCATGGCGATGTCGCGGTCCTTCGGGGGAACGTCGTTGATCAGACGGCCGCCGATGTACATTTCGCCCTTGGAGATCTCCTCCAGGCCGGCGATCATGCGCAGGGTGGTGGACTTGCCGCAGCCGGAGGGGCCGACAAAGATGATGAATTCCTTATCCTGGATCTCCAGGTTGAAGTCGGTGACGGAAGGAGCGGTAGCGCCCGGGTAAATCTTATAGATGTGCTGGCAGCTAATCGAAGCCATAATCGTTTGCCTCCATAATCTTGTGTTTGCAGCGCCCTTGACGGCGCTTCGGTTCGTTGGTATTATAATAACAGATTATTTTGTGATATAAAATAGCATTTTATTGATTTGAGGTGTCGGATATTGCTGTTTGACTGGAATGCCGTGGCCGCGCCCGGGCAGGTGCAGGACGTGCAGCCCTGCGCGCCCCTCACCCTGACCGGCGACGGGCTGTGGGTCTGCCTTGTTTCCAGCGGGCGGTGCACCGCCAGTGTGCCCTCTGCCGGGCCCCTGCCCGCCGGGGCTGCGCTGCTGCTGCCGCCCCAGAGCGTCCCGGCCGGGCATCTGGTGCTGAGCCGCGCCCCGCTGGTGCTGGAGCCGGAGGGCAGCTGCCACCTGCTGTGCGTCCAGCTCACCGGGCAGGCCAGCGCCCAGTTTCTGGCCGGGCTGCACGAGCTGCCTTTTCTGGCCCGGGGCGAGACCTGCCCCGCCGCCGCCGAGCTGCTGGACCGCCTTGCCTCGGAGCAGGAATTGCCGGGCCGGGTGCGCAGCCAGCTGGCCTTTGCCCTGTTGTGTGAGCTGGCCGACGCCGACAGCGCCGCCCCTGCCCTGCCGCCGCTGGTGCAGGCCGCCATCGCGGACATCCGGGCCAACTACGCGGGCCTGTACGGCGTGGAGGAGCTCAGCGAGCGGCTGGGGGTGTCCAAGAGCCATCTGGTGCGCACCTTCACCGCCGCGCTGGGCATCCCGCCGGGGCGCTATCTGACCCGGGTGCGGGTGGAGGCCGCCCAGCGGCTGCTGCTGCACCGGGAGTACACGCTGGACGTGGTGGCCAGCCTGTGCGGCTTTTCCGGTGCCAACTACCTGTGCCGGGTGTTCAAAAAAGAAACCGGCCAATCCCCCGCACAATGGCGGGCGCTGGCCGGTCACACTGCGCAGTCCGGGCTTTCGCCCGAAGAAGCTCTGCGCGAGCAGGAACTTTATATTTAAGATCTTGCCGCTGCCTTTTTCTCGTTCTTCACCCGGTACATCTCGGCGTCTGCACGTTCTACTCAAGCATTCTGTTTTTTGCGGATATTTCACCGCTGGAACTCACACAGTCTGCTTTTTCTTCCGCAACAGCAAAAACAGGGTCAGCAGCGCCGTCAGCAGCTCCGATGCCGGGAAGGCCGCCCACACGCCGTTCATGCCAAAGAGGGCGCTCATCACCAGCGAGCAGACCACAATGGCTGCCACGCCGCGGCAGATGGAGGTGACCGAGGCTTCCACCGGGCGGTTGGTGGCGCTCAGGTAGCCCGCCGCCACGATGTTGAACCCGGCAAAGAAGTAGCCCACGAAGTACAGCCGCATGCCGTTGTGGGCAAACCGGGCCATCTGCGCCGAGTTTTCACTGTTGAACCAGCCCACCAGCGTATCGGTCATGCCGAACACCACCGCGTACAGCACGGCCGCCAGTACCAGCGCGGTGCAGCTGCCCAGAATGAGCAGCTTCCGGGTTCCGGCCCGGTCGCTGTGGCCGTAGCAGCGGCTCACCAGCGGCTGGGCACCCTGGGCCACACCGTTGAAAATGGCGGTGGCCACCAGCGCAAAGTTGGCCACGACGCCGTAGGCCGCCACGGCCACATTCCCGGCCAGACCCAGCAGCAGGAAGTTGAACACCGTCGTGGTCACGCCGGAGGACATCTCCCCCACAAAGCCGGAGATGCCCAGCTGGCAGCTCTGCCCCAGCAGCTTTGCCGAGGGCAGCTGCCGCACGAACTGCACCGTGTTGTCTTTTTGGAAGAAGTGGCGGCTGCAGATGGCGATGCTGAGCATCGGCGAAACGGCGGTGGCCAGTGCCGCACCGGCCAGCCCCAGCCCCATGGGGAACATGAAGATGTAGTCGAACACCACATTGAACAGGCTGCCGCTCAGCGTGGCCACCATGGCCAGCGAGGGCGCACCGTCGTTGCGGACAAAGGCCGACACGATGTAGTTGCACATAAAAAAGGGCGTGAACAGCAGAAAGATGCGCGCATAGGGGATGCCCAGCGCCACGATACCGGCATCGCCGCCCATGAGCCGCAGCAGTGTGCCGGGGCAGAAGATGCCCACCAGCACAAAGGGCACGGCCAGCAGGCAGGCGCAAAAGACGGCATTGGAGAAATACCGCTGTGCCGCCCGCTCCTCGCCCTGTGCGCGGAGAATGGCGTAGCGGGTGGCCGCACCCAGACCGATCATGGAACCGATGGCAAAAATGAAGTTGTAGATGGGCAGGCAGAGGTTGAGCAGGGTCACGCCGTCGGTGCCCGCCGCCTGCGAGATAAAATAGGTATCGGCCAGAATATAGCAGGACGTGCCCAGCAGACCGAAAATATTCTGCGATACATATTTAAAGAACTGCTTTGTCAGATTCATCTTGGTTTTTCCTTTTTCCCGGAAATTGTCATACACAAAGCGGTATTGTAGCACACCCCGCGCGTCAAGTCAATTCCAAAACTGCCCTGCAGCGCAGAAAGAGGAAGCATCAAGCAAAGGAGAAGTGCACTATGGATTACAAACACGCAGCACAACAGGTTCTGGACTGCATCGGCGGAAAAGACAACATCGTGTCGGCCGCACACTGCGCCACCCGCCTGCGTCTGGTCATCGCAGACAATGCAAAGGTCAACAAGCAGGAGCTGGAAAACGCCGAGGGCGCCAAGGGCGTTTTTGAGGCACAGGGCCAGCTGCAGATCATCTTCGGCACCGGCACGGTGAACAAGGTATACGACGAGTTCATCCAGCTGGCCGGCATCGAGGGCGGCAGCAAGGAGGACGTGAAGCAGGCGGCCGCCGCCAAGGCTCCCTGGTATCAGCGGGCCATCAAGACCCTGGGCGACATCTTTGTGCCCATCATCCCCGCCATCGTGGCTTCCGGCTTCCTGATGGGCATCATGGAAGCGCTGAACTTCATGGTGAACAACGGTTTCCTGAACATCGACACCACCGGCTCGGTGTATGTGTTCGCCAAGCTGTTCTCTAATACGGCCTACACCTTCCTGCCCATCCTCATCGCCTACTCCGCCGCCAAGGTGTTCGGCGGCAACCCCTATCTGGGTGCAGTCATCGGCATGATCATGATCCACCCCGACCTGCAGAACGCCTGGACCGTTTCCAACGGCGTCAACGTGATGCAGCCGGTGTTCGGCGGCCTGTACTCGGTGCCGCTGGTGGGCTATCAGGGCCACGTCATCCCGGTCATCATCGCCGTGTGGCTCATGTGCCAGATCGAAAAGCGGCTGCACAAGGTGGTGCCCGCCATGTTTGACCTGTTCGTCACCCCGCTGGTGTCTGTGTTCGTCACCGGTTACCTGACCCTGGCCGCCATCGGTCCCGTGTTCACCAAGTTGGAAAACGGCATCATCACCGGCGTGCAGACCCTCATCACCCTGCCCTACGGCATCGGTTCCTTCATCATGGGCGGCCTGTACGCGGTCACCGTCGTGGCCGGCATCCACCACATGTACACCCTGATCGACCTGGGCCAGCTGGCCCGCTACGGCTACACCTACTGGCTGCCGCTGGCCAGCGCCGCCAACGTGGCACAGGGCGGTGCCGCTCTGGCCGTGGCCCTCAAGAGCAAGGACACCAAGGTCAAGTCCATGGCCCTGCCCTCTGCCCTGTCCGCCTGCATGGGCATCACCGAGCCTGCCATCTTCGGCGTGAACCTGCGCTACTTCAAGCCCTTCATCGGCGGCCTGCTGGGCGGTGCCTGCGGCGCATGGTACGCCAGCATCGTGGGGCTGGGTGCCACCGGCACCGGCGTCACCGGCATCTTCGGCATCCTGCTGCACCTGCACATGCCGCTGCAGTACATCATCATGATGGCCATCTCCTTCGGCGTGTCCTTCGCCGTGACCTGGGTCATCTGGAGCCCTGAGGAGGTCAAGGTATGAACGCACTCCAGCGCGACCTGAAAAAGCTGGTGCCGCTGGTGGAATCCCTCGGCGCGGAAAAGGCCGCCGCCGACCCCCACCGCCAGCGGTTCCACCTGCAGCCGCCGGTAGGCTGGCTGAACGACCCCAACGGCCTGTGCGTCTACGGCGGGCAGTACCACGCATTCTTCCAGTACGGCCCCTTCGACGTGAACGGCGGGGTCAAGCACTGGGGCCACGCCGTCAGCACCGACCTGCTCCACTGGGAGCAATTGCCGGTGATGCTCTATCCGGACGAGCCTTTTGACTGCCACGGCGCCTACTCCGGCTCGGCCCTGGTGGAGGACGGCACCATGTACCTCTACTACACCGGCAATGTCAAGCACCCCGGAAACTTCGATTATATCAAGGAGGGCCGCGGGCACAACGTCTGCCTGGCCGTCAGCAAGGACGGCGTGACCCTCGACAGCAAGCAGTGCCTGCTGACTAACCGCGACTATCCCGCCGGGCTCACCTGCCATGTGCGGGATCCCAAGGTATTCGCCTACGAAGGCCGGTACTACATGGTGCTGGGTGCCCGCACGCTGGAGGACAAGGGCGAAGTGCTGGTGCTGGAAAGCACCGACAAGCTCCGCTGGACCCATATCAACACCCTGACCACCCCGGAGCCCTTCGGCTACATGTGGGAGTGCCCGGACCTGTTCTGTCTGGACGGGCAGTGGTATCTGGCGGTGTCCCCCCAGGGCATCCAGTGCCAGAACGTCTACGGCTGCGGCTGGTTTGCCATCTACGGTGACTGGCGCGGGGACTGCACCCTGAGCGAATTCCACGAGCTGGACGCAGGCTTTGATTATTACGCCCCCCAGAGCTTTGTGGACGGCAACGGCTGCCGCATCCAGATCGGCTGGATGGGCATGCCGGACGCCGACTACGGCAACGCGCCCACCGTGGCCTACGGCTGGCAGCACTGCTTCACCGTGCCCCGCGTGCTGACGGCCGGGCCGGACGGCACCCTGCTGCAGAACCCGGTGCCGGAGCTGGACGCGCAGCGCAGCGCCGCCGCCCTGCACGCCGCCAGCGGCGAGGAAGTGTTCCTTGCCCCGCGCTTTGACCTGACCGCCGCACCCGCCGGAGACTTCTGCCTGACGGTTGCGCAGGGGGTGCAGCTGGTGTATACTGAACAGGACTGCACCTGCACCCTGCGCTTCACCGACCCCGCTCTGGCCGACGGCCGCACCGTGCGCCACGCCCGGCTGGCAGCCCCCTGCCGCAGCCTGCGGGTGGTGGGCGACAGCTCCTCGCTGGAAATCTTCCTGAACGGGGGAGCCACGGTGTTCAGCACCCGGTACTACCCTGCCCCCGGCGACGTGAGCGTAAAGCTGACCGGGGCAGCCTGTGAACTCTGCAATTTGTGATCTGGAGGTTTTCTATGCCCGGCAATACTCTGTTTTCCATCGGCGAAGCGCTGATCGACATGATCCCGTCCCGCGTGGGATGCGCCTTTGACGAGGTGCCGTCCTTCAGCCCGCGCACCGGCGGCGCACCGGCCAATGTCTGCGCTGCCTTTGCCCGTCTGGGCGGTGCCAGCAGCTTTCTCACCCAGCTGGGCGATGACCCCTTCGGCCACAAGATCGCACGGGAGCTGGAAGCCTGCGGCATCGACCTGAGCCATCTGGTGTTCACCGACAAGGCCAACACCGCCCTTGCCTTCGTGAGTCTGGAGAAGGACGGCAACCGCACCTTCAGCTTTTACCGCAAGCCCTCGGCCGACCTGCTGTATGCCCCGGAGCAGATCGACCTGGCCTGGTTCCGCGACGCTTTTGCCCTGCACTTCTGCAGCGTCTCGCTGGTGGACAGCCCCATGCGCCACGCCCATCTGGCCGCCATCGGAGCCGCCCGGGAGGCCGGTGCGATCGTGAGCTTTGACCCGAACCTCCGCTTTCCCCTCTGGCCCGACCGGGAGATGCTGCGCCAGACTGTGCTGCAGTTCCTGCCGCTGTCCAACATCCTGAAGGTCTCGGACGAGGAATTGGAGTTCCTCACCGGCACCGCCGACATCGAAGCCGCCCTGCCCCAGCTGTTTGCCGGGGACGTGCAGCTGGTGCTGTACACCTGCGGCAGCAAAGGGGCCTACGCCTACACCCGCGCCTCCCATGCCTTTGCCCCCTGCCAGAAGGTCAGGGCCGTGGACACCACCGGTGCGGGCGACGGCTTCATCGGCTCCTTCCTGTGGCAGCTGAGCCGGGACGGCGTGACGGTGGACAAGCTGGAAAAGCTGTCCTGCAAAAAGCTGAAGGAGTACCTGGACTTTTCCAACCGGTTCTGCGGCCTGAGCGTACAGAAGCACGGTGCCATCGACAGCTACCCCACCCTGCCCGAGATGGGCCTCTGATCCTCTCGCATCCTGCGCCCGTTCCGGCCTTTGCCGTCGGAACGGGCGTTTTTGCTTTCCGTATTGTAATATTGCACCACAATATAACAGATGTAACTTATTTCTGCACTCCTGTTTTTTGCCTGCCGGGTTGTGGTGGGCCGGAAGATGTGTTACCATAGAACCAACAGACAGGAGGTTCTTTATGCCGTTTGAATTCGCATTTCTGGACTGGCTGCAGCAGTTCCACAACCCGGTGCTGGATGCGCTGGCCGTCTTTCTCAACTACGCCGGTGAGCACGGTGAGATCTGGATCGCGTTCACGCTGCTTTTGCTGCTGTTCCGCCGCACCCGCAAGGCCGGGTGCGCCATGGCCACGGCGCTGGTACTGTATCTGGTGGCCGGGGACTGCATCCTCAAGCCGCTGTTCGCCCGGCCCCGCCCCTGCGACGTGAACACGGCGATCACCATTCTGGTCAAGCGTCCCCACGGGCACTCCTTCCCCTCCGGGCACACGGCCTCGGCTTTTGCGGCAGCCTTCGCGCTCTGGCTGCAAAACCGGAAGTTGGGCGTCCCCGCGCTGGTGCTGGCGGCTTTCATCGCCTTTACCCGGCTGTACCTGTATGTGCACTTCCCCACCGATGTACTGGGCGGCCTTGTGCTGGGCATTGCACTGGGTTTCTTCGCCTCGTGGCTCGTTGACAGTCTGGCAAACAAGTCCAAGAAAAAACAAATCGTATAATGTAAAACACCCTCCGCTGGAGCAGAACGGCTCCAATGGAAGGTGTTTTTATTTGCTTTGTCGGCCACACTTTACGGTACCGGCCCACCACAGCACTCCCCTATGAGGGCCGAAAAAAGAAGAACCGCTGCGTCGTTCTCTTGTGTGATGCAGCGGCTCTTCTTTTGCAGATGGGATCTTGCTTTTCTTCCTGTTGCAGGGGCTTATTTCTTAGCTTCGGCGCGCTTGCCCAGTGCGTAGGTTGCAACGAATCCCAGGACCACAGCCACAATCATCACGATGACCGAGACGATAAGGTTGTAACTGGAACCGGTGGGGTCAATGTAGGCAGGCAGGCTGATGAAGCCCGGCGTGGAGATAACGTACTGGGTCATGCCCAGGATACCGGCCAACAGACCACCGATGCCGCCACCGATCATAGCGCCAATCAGCGGGTAGGTCTTGGGGAACAGCACACCGTAGACGCCCGGCTCGGTGATGCCGCACAGAGCGGTGATACCGGCGGAAACGCTGACGGACTTTTCTTCCACATTCTTGGACAGCAGGGATGCGGCCAAGCAGGCACCACCAACGGCCACGTTTGCGGGAGCCATGCCAGTGCAGATCAGCGGGTCAGAGTTGACAGCTGCCATCAGGGCAAAGACCACAGGGTAGGTGGCGTTGTTCATGCCAAAGAAAACCATCAGCGGGGTGGTGATGCCGATGACCATGACGGCCAGCGCGGGAACTGCCTGGTACAGAGCGTAAACACCGTTTGCCAGCCAGGTGCCCACGGTGTTGCCGATGGGGCCGAGAACGATCAGGGTGACAGGCACCGTGATCAGCATGGTCAGCAGCGGGACGACGATGGTCTTGAGAAAGACCGGGATATGCTTTTGCAGGAACTTGTAGACCACGCTCATGAACAGCACGCCCAGAATGACCGGGAACACGGTGCTGTTATAGCTGATAGCCTGCACCGGGATGCCGAAGAAGTCCAGACCTTCGGCACCGTTGATGCTGGAGTACAGCAGGATCGCGCCCAGAAATGCGCCCAGGAAACCATTGGATTTCAGGCGGGCAGCGGCTGCAAAGCCGATGAAGATGGGCAGGAAGTAGAAGGTCGCCTGGTTGATGGCGTAGAAGATGGTGTAGGTGCCAGACTCCGCCGAGACGCCGAACACGTTGGTCAGCAGGGACAGCACCGCACCAGTCAGGCCGCCTGCCACCAGCACCGGGATCACCGGGCTGAACGTGCCGCCGATGAAGGAGAGAATCGCGTTGCCGATGTTGCCGTGATCCTGTGCCAGATCCTTGGCTGCGGCCTCATCGTCCTGCACGCTGCCGCCGGCCTGGATGCCGTCGATCTTGACGACCTCTTCATACAGGTCAGGGACATCCTGGCCGATGACCACCTGATATTCGCCGTTCTGGATGATGACGTTCAGCACGCCGGGCACCTGCTTGACGGCATCGGTGTCAAACTTGGATCTATCCCGCAGTACAAGGCGCAGACGGGTCATGCAATGGGTCGCGCTGACAATGTTGTCCGCTCCGCCGGCCTGCTTGATGATGCCGGACGCCATGGCCTTATAATCTTTCTTTGCCATTATTTCAGCATCTCCTTTCCCCAGTCCTGACCGTTGGAACGGATCAGCTTGGAGTACCAGTAGAAGGAATCCTTCCGGATACGTTTCATGGACAGCTCTTCCACGCTCTTGGCCGCGTTCTGCTCCTCATCGGTGGTGTCGATGTACACCAGACCGTAACGCTTTGCCATGCCATTGCCGGTGGACAGCAGATCGGTGAAGGACCAGGGGTTGTATGCGATGACCTCGCAGCCGTCCTCGATGGCCATGCCCAGCTGATAAATGTGCTCCCGCAAGTAGTCGATGCGGCCCTGATCGTGCACCTGGCCGTCGGCGTCCTTCGTCTCATGGGCGCCGTAACCGTTCTCGGTGATCATCATGGGCAGGTGATAGTGATCCCACAGGTAACGCATCTCATAGCGCAGGCAGGAGGGGTCAATCTCCCAATCCCAGTCGGTGTACTCGACATAGGGATTGCGGGTCAGAGCGTAGCGGCCCGGCTCCACGGGGAACACCATCTGGCCCTTGACGCCGTTCTTATTCAGCAGATAATCCTGCTGTTTTGCGTCATGCGGCGCATACTTTGCAACGTTGCTGCGGTAGCAGTTGACGGCGATGAAATCGATTTTGGCGCTCTTCATCAGTTCTGCATCGCCGGGCTGCATTCCGATGTCGATGTCGTTCTCTTTCCAGTAGTGCTTGATAAAGTTGCTGTACTCACCGTAAACATAGGTATCGATCCAGAACTTCTCGGTGAACTCCTCGGCGTTCATAGCAGCGATCTGATCCTCGGGGCGGCAGGTCTCCGGGTAGATGGGCACGCAGCCGGGCACAGGGCCGATCTTGCCGCCCGCCACCATCTCATGGCAGGCGTTGACAGCCTTGGCATGGCACAGGTTCATGATATGGTTGATTTTCCACTGATCCTTGAACCAGTCGTCACAGCCCTTGCTGACGCCCAGCCAGTTGCCATAGCAGATCTGCATATTCTGCTCGTTCAGCGACAGCCAGTATTTGACCCGGTCGCCGAAGTTCTCAAAGCAGACGCGGCAGTAGTGCTCGAATCTTTCCACGGTGTCGCGGCTTTTCCAGCCACCCAGCTCATCCACCCAGACCGGCAGGTCGTAGTGATACAGGGTAACGATGGGGGTGATGTTGTGGGCCACCAGCTCATTGATCAGATCATTGTAGAACGCGATGCCTTCGGGGTTCACCTTGCCGTCTGCATGAGGGATGATGCGGGACCAGCTGAGCGAGAAACGATAGCTGGAGAAACCGCACTCTGCCATCAGGGCCACATCTTCCTTGTAGTGATGATAGTGATCCGCCGCATAGGTGTTATCCGCAAACGGCTTCTTGGTCTTGGAGTTCAGGTCGATGATGGCCGGCGTGCGTCCGCCATCGGCGACTCCGCCTTCCACCTGCCAGGCAGCGCTGGAAGCGCCCCACATGAAGTTGTCCGGGAATTTGGGGTTGTGTCCGTAATACATAGTGTGATCCTTTCCATCTTTGTCAGTCTGTTCTGCCGTCGCAGAAGCCCCCGCGGGTTCAATTCTTTGCAGGACTATCGTAACACATCTCCGACAAAAAATGGGGTTCGCGATGCGAACCCCATTTGGATGGTTGAACAATTTATTCTTTTGTTTTTGAGCAGTTCCACGGTTTCACCCGTCATTCTGCACATCTTTGCACCCGCATTTTTTGAGAATCCGACAAAGGCAGTTCAGAAATTGGACCCTGCAGCAGGTCAGTCTCCCGGTATTTATTCACATAGTAGCTGTACAGGATATCAAAGAAATAGGTCATACCATACTGGGAGTACACCGTGCGGGCACCGCTGTTGTCCTTTTCGCTCAGGTAGATCACCTGATCGTAGCTTTTCCACATTTTTATGGCGTGGTTGACCGTCACCAGCACCTTATAGGCTGCAGCCTTCTGCACAATTGGCTCCATCAGGGTGGCAAAGTTGCCGGTGGCTGAAACTGTAATGAGCAGGTCCTCCGGTGTCAGCACTTTCAGATAATCCAGCGTATAGTGGGCATCGGACACGATCTGCACCAGCTTGCCCATGACCACCATGGACTGCTGGAAGCTGCGAGCCGCCATGCCGGAAAAATCCGAGGTGAAGAGCACCACATGTCGGCTGGCATGAATACTTTCGGCCAGCTTATCCAGTACAGCGGGAGTGGCAATGCGGTTGATCTCCTCCATCATCTCCCCGATGCTGCCGGAAAGGTGTTCCTTGTAGTCCGGACGCACGCTGTAGCCGATGAAGTAGTTGCACTGGCGCTTCCATTCATCGGCCTCAGCCTTCAGGTCGGAAAAGTTGTCAAAGCCGATGGACTGGCAGAACCGCCGGATGCCGCTGCGGGACACATAGCAGGCATCCGCCACGTCGTAGATGTTCAGATCCCGCAGCTGGTCGAAGTGATACAAAAAATACTGCGCCAGCACATAGTACGGGTCTTTCGGTTCACTTTCGTTCATCACTGCCAGCAATGCCGTCATCAGGCTGAAAGCCGTATTTTTCATGGTTTTCTCCTTCTCTGTTTTTGCAGGAATCACACCCCAAAGAATTCCTTGGCGATGTCGGCGCTGCGCTTGGCGTCCTTGGCGTACCAGTCCGCGCCGATCTTTTCGGCGTATTCCGGGGTGAGCACGGCACCGCCCACCATGATCTTGCAGTCCAGTTTGGCTGCATGCAGGGCGGCAATGGTCTCCTCCATGCTCTTGAGGGTGGTGGTCATCAGGGCCGAAAGGCCCACCAGATGCACATCCTTTTCCCGCACGGTGTCCACCACGGTCTCCACCGGCACATCGCGGCCCAGGTCGATGACCTCAAAGCCGTAGTTCTCCAGAATGACCTTGACGATGTTCTTGCCGATGTCGTGCACGTCACCCTTCACGGTGGCCAGCACGATGCGGCCCTTGCTGGCGCTGCCCTCACCCTTCTGGGCAATGGCCGTCTTGATCTCCTCAAAGGCGCTCTGGGCGGCGCTGGCGGCCTGCAGCAGCTGCGGCAGGAAGAGGGTGCCCTTCTCATATTTGGCACCCACGATGTCCAGCGCCGGGATCAGGGCTTCGTCCACCACTTCCAGCGGCTGCTTTTCGGCCAGCAGGGCGCGGGTCTGGGCGGCGGCGTCGCCCTTCAGGCCCTTTTCCACCGCCTTGATCAGCGCCGCATAGGGGCCGGAAATTTCAGCGCTCCCGTCGGAAGCTGCCGCCGCAGGTGCGGCCTGGGCTGCCTGCTTCAGGGCCGTGGAGGCAGGCACCCGGTTTGCGTAGCGCTCAATGTACTGCATGCTCTGCGCGTCCCGGTTGGTCAGCACGTTGTAGGCATATACGGCGGCCATCATCTCTTCACTGGAGGGGTTCATGATGGCCAGATCCAGCCCGGCATACATGGCCATGGTGAGGAAGGTGGTGTTCAGGTAGGGGCGGCAGGGCAGGCCGAAGCTGATGTTGGACACGCCCAGGATGGTGCGCACGCCCAGCTCCTTCTTGCAGGCTTCCAGCGCCTGCACCGTGGCCAGCACATCCTTCTGCTGGGCGCTGGCGGTCAGGGTCAGGCAGTCGATGTAGATGTCCTCGCGGGGGATTCCGGCTTCCAGTGCCGCCTCGGTGATGCGGCGGGCAATGGCCACGCGGTCCTCTGCGGCGGGCAGGATGCCCCGCTCGTCGATGGCAAGGCCCACGATGGCCGCGCCGTACTTTTTGCACAGGGGCAGGATGGCCTTGAGCTTTTCCGGCTCGCCGTTGGTGGAGTTGACGATGGGCTTGCCGTTGTACACCCGCAGGCCGTTTTCCAGTGCCTGCACGTTGGAGGAATCCAGCTGCAGCGGCAGGCTGACCACGCTCTGCAGGGCCTTGACCACCTGCGGCATCAGGGCCGATTCATCTACGCCGGGGGCACCCACGTTCACGTCCAGCACCTGGGCCCCGGCTTCCACCTGGTTCACGGCTTGTTCCAGAACGTAGTTCATATCATTCTCCCGCAGTGCCTGCTGGAAGCGCTTTTTGCCGGTGGGGTTGATGCGCTCGCCCACCACGGTGATGCCGTCCACGTTGACATAATTCATGGGGGTGCACAGCACCGAGGGCATGGCGTGGGCCGGGCGGCCCGGCACACAGCCCTTGAACACCCCGTTCAGCAGCCGGATGAACTCCGGCGTGGTGCCGCAGCAGCCGCCAGCGGCAAACAGATTCAGCTCCCGGTAGGGCTTCATTTCCAGCGCAAACAGCTGCGGGGTAATGTCGTAGCCGCTGCCGTCGGCCCGGGGCAGGCCCGCGTTGGGCTTGACGAACACCGGGAAGTTGCCGGGCACGGCCTCGGTCAGGCGCTTTGCCATGGGGAAGATCTCCTTGGGGCCCAGCGAGCAGTTGATGCCCACGGCGCTGGCCCCCAGACCCCGCGCGGTGACGCCGAAGCTCTCCACCGTGCAGCCGGTAAAGGTGCGGCCGCCGGCTTCAAAACTCATGCTGGCCAGGATGGGCAGGCTGGAGTTTTCCCGGGCGGCCAGCAGCGCGGCCTTGAGCTCGTACAGGTCGGTGAAGGTCTCAAAAAAGATCAGGTCGGCCCCGGCCGCCGCACCGGCCCGCACGATGCGGGCGTATTCCTCCACGGCATCCTCAAAGGCCAGGGTGCCGTTGGGTTCCAGCAGCTCGCCCAGCGGGCCGACATCCAGCGCGGCAAGCGCACCATAGGGCGCACAGGCCCGCTTGCAGTTGGCAATGCCCGCCGCAATGATCTCTTCCAGACTGTAGGTGCTGCCCGCCAGCTTGTGGGCCGACGCACCAAAGGTGTTGGCGTTGATGATGCGGCTGCCCGCTGCGGCATACTGAGCATGGATGCCCTCGATGAGCTGCGGGTCGGTGATGTTCAGTTCCTCCGGCCGGGCGCCCAGCTTCAGGCCGGCCGCCTGCAGCATGGTGCCCATACCGCCGTCCAGCAGGATGGTATTGCTCTGCTTGAAAAGTTCACTCACTTGCACAGGTCTTTCCCCTCTTTCTGTATTCGCAGCGGGTGCGCAGCACACAGTGCCCGCACCCGGCCAGATGTCCCTTGACCGGATGGTCGCTGACCCCCAGAATGGCGGTCACGCTTTTGCGGGGGGTCATCAGGTTGGTATCGGTGACGCACAGCCCGGCCCGGCGCGCCGTGTCCAGCGCGGCGGCCACCAGCGGCTGCACCGCGATGTCCCAGTCGCCATAGCCCGGCGAGAACCGCCCGGTGAGGTACGTCCCCTCGGCTGCGGCCAGCTGGCGCAGCTCGGCTTCCGCCGCGTCGGCGGTCTGCTCAGCCAGGGCGCTGCCCAAGGCATCGGAGGCCACCCCGGCAGCAATATCCCCCACCCCGGCGCGGCGGATCTGGGCGTCCACCCCGGGGCCAAGGGTCACGGCCAGCAGAATGGCCTGCCCGCAGCCCTCCAGATGCCGCATCACGTCGCTGCCCCGCAGGATGCCGGCTTCGGCCAGCGCCTTCACCTCCGCCCGCAGCCAGACGGCGCGGGGCGTCGCAGCGGCCAGCAACGGTACGGCGCAGCGCCGCAGCAGGGCCATGGTGGCGGTGTCCGCCTCCCCGCGGGCACCGAAATACCGCGCTGCCTGCGCAAGGTCGATCTGCTCCGGTTTTTCCACCGGCAGGGTCCTGCTCTGCCCCAGCTGCATCTGCGGTTCCTCCTTGCTTTTTTGAAATAAAGTGGTTTTAAGTATACCGCAGCTGTGGGATTTTATCAATCCCGGAGAATGCAAAAATCCCTCCGTCACGGCTCACGCCGTGCCAGCCCCCTCGGGGAGGGGGCCTTGACGGTCCGGAAATGTTCCGCTTTCAACAGGAAACATCCCGGTTCCGTCAGAAGGCTTCATCTCAGAGGGAGCTGGCAAACCCGAAGGGTTTGACTGAGGGAGTACTCTTATTTGATGCAGGTGGAGCAGGGCGTGTAGCCTGCCTCGATGGCCTCGTCGTAGCTGGAGAAGAGGATCTGGTTCTTCTCGGCCGGCAGGTTCGGGCAGGTGGGCAGGTGGAACTTTTTGCTGTTCACATTGCCGATGTAAGCCTGCTGTACCGTGCTGGCAGCCGCCGGGTCGGTGGGATTCAGCTCGGCATCGGTGGCAAAATGCTCGGTGCCCACGGTGTAGTTCTGGCCGTCGCTGCCAATGGTGATGGTGCCCAGCAGGTCGGTGCGGTACACGTCCACCCCGGCGTCCCGCAGGATGCTCAGGGTCTCCTCATGCGGGTGGCCGTATTTGTTGTTCACCCCGCAGGAGATGATGCCCATCTCCGGCAGGACCGCGTTCAGGAAGGCGTAGCCGGTGGAGGTGCTGGAACCGTGGTGGCCCACCTGCAGCACATCGGCTTTCAGATTGGCACCGCTGGCCACAAGGTCGCTCTCTGCGGTCTTTTCCATGTCACCGGTGAGCAGAAAACTGGTGGAACCGTAGTCGATGCGCAGCACGATGGAGGTATCGTTGGTGTCGCTGTACTGCGCCACGGGGCCCAGCATGGTCACGCTAGCACTGCCCAGGGGCCAGGTGGTGCCCACGGCGGGCACTTCCACCTGCAGGCCCTGCTGCTGGGTGTACTTGACAAAATCCCGGAAGCACTTGGTGGAGGCCTCCGTCACCGGGCTGTATACATGATTGGCCGGGAAGTAGGCCAGCGCAGCCGCCAGGCCGCCTACATGGTCCTCGTGGGCGTGGGAGCAGAATACATACTGCAGCTCTTCCACCCCCTGATTCTGCAGGTAGGACACCACCAGGCTGCCGTCGTCCACGTTGCCGCCGTCGTACAGCATGAACTGGCCGTCACATTCCACCAGCACGCTCAGCGCCTGCCCCACGTCGATGAAGTGCATCTCGAACGGGGCATCCACGCTGGCTGCCGTAGAGGAAGGGTTGGGCACCACGTCGGCACTGCCGCCCGGCACCACAGCCGAGGTACCACAGCCTACAAGGCTTAGGGCCAGTGCGGCCGCAGCGGCCAGCGACAGCAGCCGCTGCAGCAGGCCGGTTTTCTTTTTCGGGATCACTTTTTCTTTGTTCCAGTTTTCCACGATGTATTCTCTTTCTGTTGATTCTTTTTGGGTTTGTGTCCGGGGGCCGAGTGCGGCGCAAAGCGGGCACCCGGGCTGGGCTGACGCCCGGCAGGGGCGGCAGTGTGGTTCGGGCCGTGGGCAGGCTTGCCCTTGCCCTTCTGGTTGGGGCGCACGGTGTAGGTGCCGTCGTTGTGGATGGTCACCTCCGGGCTGTCGGCGCGGCGGGCACTGCGCTGCACCGCGCGGCGGCCCTCGGCGGGCACCAGCAGGGGGATGAGGTCCTCCCGGTGGGTCATCCTCAGGGCCTTGACCACCTTTTCGGCGTTGCGGGGCTCATAGTATTGCAGCAATGCACGCTGCAGGGCCTTGCCCTCGGGGGTCTTTTCCACGAACACCGGCTTGAGGGTGTAGGGGTCGAGGCCGGTGTAGAACATGCAGGTGCTCACGGTGCCGGGAGTGGGGTAGAAATCCTGCACCTGCTCCGGGCGCATGTGGTTCTTATAAAGGTACTCGGCCAGATAGACGGCATCCTTCAGGGTGCTGCCCGGGTGGCTGGACATGAGGTAGGGCACCAGATACTGCTTTTTGCCGGCCTTTTTGCTGAGCTCGTAGAACTTGTCCTTGAACTTGTTGAAGGTCTCGATGGGCGGTTTGCCCATGTAGGCCAGGGTGTTGGGCGCGCAGTGCTCCGGGGCCACCTTCAGCTGGCCGGAGACGTGGTACTCCACCAGCTCCTTGAAGAAGGTGTCGTCCGGGTCGGCCATGAGGTAATCAAAACGGATGCCGCTGCGGATGAACACTTTCTTCACACCCGGCAGCTCCCGCACCCGGCGCAGGATCTTGAGATAATCGCTGTGGTCCACGATCATGTGGGAGCAGGTGGTGGGGGCCAGGCAGTGCTTGCCGCCATTGCACATGCCCCGCAGCATCTGCTCCCGGCAGGATGGGAACCGGAAGTTGGCGGTGGGGCCACCGATATCGTGGATGTAGCCCTTGAAATCAGGCTCGTGGGTCATCCGCTCGGCCTCGGCCACAATGCTGTCGGCACTGCGGCTGGTGACCCGGCGGCCCTGATGCAGCTGGATGGCGCAGAAGTTGCAGCCGCCGAAGCAGCCGCGGTTCTGGATGATGGAGAACTGTACCTCCCGGATGGCGGGCACGCCGCCCATGGCCTCGTAGATGGGGTGATACCGGCGGGTGTAGGGCAGGGCGTAGACCTTGTCCAGCTCCCAGCGCACCAGCGGCTTTGCCGGGATGTTCTGCACCAGATACTTCTCGCTCTGCTTCTGCACGATGATCTGGCCGCTGACCACGTCCTGATTGTCCATCTGGATGCGGCAGGCCTTGGCGTAGGCGGTCTTATCGCTGGCCACCTTTTTGAAGCCGGCACACTCCACATACCGCTCCGGCAGGTGGTCGAAGTCGGTCAGGTAGCAGGTGCCGCCCACATCGGTGATCTGCTCCACCGGTTCTCCGGCGGCCAGACGGCGGGCGATCTCCACAGTCTGGTGTTCGCCCATGCCAAAGCTGATGATGTCCGCACCGGAACTCTCGGCGATGCTGGGCAGCACGGTGTCCATCCAGTAATCGTAGTGGGCAAAGCGCCGCAGGGAGGCTTCCAGCCCGCCCAGGATGACCGGCAGGTCCGGGTAAGCTTCCTTGGCCAGTTTGGTGTACACGGTGGCGCTGCGGTCCGGGCGGGCACCGCCCTTGCCGCCGGGAGAATATTCGTCCTCGGCGCGGGGGATCTTGGCCACGGAATAGTGGCTGACCATGCTGTCCACGTTGCCGCCGCCAATGAAGAAGCCGTACTTCGGCTTGCCGAACCGCTTGAAGTCCTCGCAGTCGGTGTAGCGGGGCTGGGCCAGCACGCCCACCTTGTAGCCCTCGGCTTCCAGCAGGCGGCTGATGATGGCGGTGCCAAAGCTGGGGTGGTCCACATAGGCGTCACCGCCCACCACCACAAAGTCCAGCTGGTCCCAGCCGCGTGCTTCCATGTCTGCCCGGCTGATGGGCAGAAATTCGGTGTAGATCTTTGGGGAAGAGTTGTCCATAATGCTCCTTTTGTTGATTCAATACCCTCTCAGTCAACGCCTTACGGCGTTGCCAGCTCCCCCGAGGGGGAGCTTCTTTTGTATTCCGTTCAGTCTCTCTGATATGCAGAATGTGTCTTACCCGTTCCTAAAGCTCTCCCTTCGGGAGAGCTGGCGCGTCAGCGCCTGAGAGGGTTTCATTCCTCCGGCTGGTTCATCTGCATCTCCAGCCACTGCTGACGGCTGATGAGCACGGCCCGGGGCTTGGCACCCTCGTGGGGGCCGATGATGCCCCGCATCTCCATTTCGTCCATGATGCGGGCCGCGCGGGCATAGCCCAGCTTGCAGCGGCGCTGCAGCAGGCTGGTGGAGGCCTGCCCGGCGTCAATGACCACCTCCACGGCCTGCTGGAACATCGGGTCGGAGTCCGACTCGTCATCGGAATCGGCCCCGCTGCTGCCCTTCTTGCCGTCCTGGATGGCGTGCTTTTCCATGGCCTCGATCATGGCCTCGTCGTACTGGACGGTGGCGCTGGACTTGATAAAGTCCAGCACGCGGCTGATCTCTTCATCCCGCACAAAGGTGCCCTGGATGCGGGTGGGCTTGGGGGCGCCCACCGGCATGAACAGCATATCGCCCTGGCCCAACAGCTTTTCGGCACCGGCACCATCCAGAATGGTGCGGCTGTCCACCTGACTGGACACCGCAAAGGCGATGCGGCTGGGGATGTTGGCCTTGATCAGGCCGGTGATGACGTCCACGCTGGGGCGCTGGGTGGCCACGATCAGGTGCATGCCGGCGGCGCGGGCTTTCTGAGCGATGCGGCAGATGGAATCTTCCACATCCTTGCCCACCACCATCATCAGGTCGGCCAGCTCGTCGATGACGATGGCGATGTAGGGCATTTTTTCCAGATCCGGCCGCTCCACCGCCAGCTTGTTGAAGGACTTGATGTCGCGCACGTTGTTCTCGGCAAACATGCGGTAGCGGCGCTCCATCTCCTGCACGGCGCTGCCCAGGGCACCGGCCGCCTTGCGGGGCTCGGTGACCACCGGCATGAGCAGATGGGGGATGCCGTTGTATTCGGCCAGCTCCACCACCTTGGGGTCGATGAGCAGCAGTTTGACGTCCTCCGGGCTGGAGCGGAACACCAGGCTCATGATGATGCTGTTGACGCAGACCGACTTGCCGCTGCCGGTGCTGCCGGCAATGAGCAGATGGGGCATCTTGCACAGGTCTGCCACCTGGGCCACACCCGCAATGTCCTTGCCCAGGGCAATGCCCAAAGGCGAGGTCATGCGCAGAAAGCTCTGGCTCTCGAACACGCTGCGGATGGACACGGCACTGCGCTTGTGGTTGGGCACCTCGATGCCCACGGCGGGCTTGCCGGGGATGGGAGCCTCCATGCGCACATCCGCCACGGCCAGGTTCAGGGCGATGTCATCGGCCAGCGAGGTGATGCGGCTGATCTTGACGCCCGCCATGGGCTGCACCTCATACCGGGTGACCGACGGCCCGCGGGAAATATCCAGTACACGGGTGCGGACCCCAAAGCTCTCCAGCGTGTCCACCAGCTTCTGGGCGTTGGCCTTCAGCTCATCCTCGGCGTTGGGGTCACTTTCCTCCTTGGATTTTTCAAACAGCTCGATGGGCGGGTACTGATACTGGTAGGTGTCCACCGGCTCGGCTTCCTCGGCAGGGGCCGTAGCGGCTGCCTGCTCGGAGGCCGCCGGTTTTTCCATGGCTGCCGCCACCAGCGAGTTGATATCCTTTTCCTCCACCGGTTCGGCGGTGATGCTGATCCAGCCGTCCGCATCCGGGTCGCTGCGCTGGGCCATGGCATGTTCGGCACTCACACGGGTCGGCTGGTCCGGCTGCGGCGTGGGCATCACGGGCTGGATGGGCGCAGCAGCGGCAGCCGGTTCTGCCGGGTCCGCAGGCCGTGCGATGGGCGTATCAAAGGGATTGCCGGGCACCGGCCGGGGCTGCTGTTCCGTAGTCTCTGCCGCCGGGGTCTCCTCCGGCTTTGCAAAGAAGTCCTCAGCCGCCGTTTCCACGGCATCCGGCACGATGGGCCGGATGGTGGGCTTGGGTGCCGCGCGCAGCGGGTCCATGCCAAAGGTGCCGCCCGGCCCCGGGATGAAGGGTTCGATGGGCTCACTGCCGCCCTCCTTCACCTCGGTGCTGTCCGGGCCAAGGTCCACATCAAAGGGAGCGCGCGGGCGGGATGCCCGCACCCGCACCGGCGTCACGGCTGGGGCCGCCTGCGGTTCCGGCTGGGGCTGCACGGGCTGGTCCGGCGCTCCGGCCGGGCTGTCCGGGGCCTGCTCCAGCTCCTGGGTCACCTTATGGCCCCAGTGCAGCACACCGGACATCCAGTCCGGCAGACCCAGACGGAAGGGCTCTTCCGCTTCGGCTTCGTCCTCGTATTCTTCCAGGTCCTCCGTCTCGTCGTACTCGTCTGCGGCTTCCTGCGCGGCCTGCCGCTCGGCGCGGCGCTCGGCACGGCGGGCTGCGCCTTGCTCGTACACGGCCACGCCCTTTGCGTGCACCCCGCCGGACACGTCGCACAGCCACTGCCAGACCTCAGCCGGAGTGAGGTCAAAAATGTACAGGCTGACGCAGAGCGCCAGCACCAGCATGATGAAGTTTGCCGCCGGCCGGCCGCAGAGCAGCAGCAGGTTGCCGCCCAGCACCGCACCCAGTGCGCCGCCGGACAGCCACGCCTGATAACCGTTCTGGTAGCAGGCCGCCACCATCTGGAAGGCCGACAGCCCCTGCGGCTGGATGTCGGAAAACACGATCACCGTGCCGCTTGCAAACACGAGCCCCAGCGCCAGCTTGCAGATGTGGGGCAGCAGATCCTCGCCCCGCGTGTACAGCACGGCCAGGCAGCACACCGCTGCACCCAGCACAAAACTGCCGCAGCCAAACAGGCCAAACAGCACCTGATGCAGCGTTTTCCACACCGAGTCGCCTTCCACAAAGGCAAGGCCCACCAGCAAAAGCCCCGCAAACAGGGTCCCAAGCCCTGCCGGCAGGCGCTGTTCCGCGCGTTTTTTGCGCGACGTTGAGCGCCGTGTCGTTGTTTTTCGTTTCTTCGTTGCCATTCTTCTCCATTCCCCACAGTTCGCATAGACACAATTCTTGATTTTATTATTGTACCACGCACCGGGGCAAATGGCAAACCTATTGTTGTGTTATTCTCGGGTTTCAATCGCACGGTGCAGCCAGTCCAGTGCATCCGAAAGGCCGCCCAGCTCGTCGATGAGCTTTTCCTTCACGGCGCGGCGGCCGTCCAGCACGGTGCCCATATCCATGACCAGCTCCCCGGTGTGGAGCATCAGCTCGGTGTAGCGCTTCTCCGTCATGCCGCTGTGGGCCGCCACAAAGCCGGTGATGCGCTGCTGCATCTGGTCGAACCAGTGCATGGTCTGGGGCACGCCCAGGATCACCCCGGAGTGCCGCACCGGGTGCACCGTCATGGTGGCGGTGGGCACGATGAAGCTGCGCTGTGCGCTCACGGCCAGCGGGATGCCGATGGAGTGCCCGCCGCCCAGCACCAGCGTGGCGCTGGGTTTGGACACGCTGGCGATCAGCTCTGCCAGCGCAAGCCCGGCCTCCACATCCCCGCCCACGGTGTTCAGCAATACCAGCAGGCCCTCGATCCGGGGGTCCTCCTGCACGGCGGCCAGCTGGGGGATCACATGCTCATACTTGGTGGTCTTTTGCCCCTGCGGCGCTTCCGTGTGCCCCTCGACCTGACCGATGACGGTCAGGCAGTGGATGGCATGGCCGCCCCGGGTCAGGGTGACCGTACCGTCGTCCTCGATGCGTTCTTTTTCCAGCCGCTGCTGGTCCACAGAGGTGGTGTGTGTATCCGGCATTCTGTGTTCTCCTTTTGCTCTGTTTTGCATCATCATGCCCCGTCCAACCGGCGGTTATCCCTCTGCGGCAGGGTCATACCACTTAATTTTTTGTATTTTTTTTGTTTTTTTTCGTCTGGTATTTGACATTCGTCTCCCGTGCAGTATACTTTATAATGATATGGAATTGACAATACGCGGTGTCGTACCCACCGCGCTGCACACGCCGGCGTTTTTTCGTGCAGGGCAAACGCGGCGATTTTTTGCTTGAAAGGAGAATTTTTCTCATGAATACCCCCGCAAAAGCCTCGCTCCCCGTGATCAAGCGCCTCCCGAAATACTACCGCTACCTGCGCTCTCTGCAGGCCGACGGCATCACCAGCATCTCCTCCCGGGAGCTGGCCGCCCAGATGGGCACCACGGCCTCCCAGGTCCGGCAGGACTTCAACTGCATCGGCGACGTGAACGGCCGACAGGGCATCGGTTACTCGGTGGAGAACCTGCTTTCCATTCTGGAGAGCCTGCTGTTCGGCAACGGCGACCGCCTGCCCACCATCCTGATCGGCTGCGGCCGTCTGGGCAAGGCCGTGAGCCGCTTCATCACCACCGACGCCAACGGCTACAAGCTGATTGCCGCCTTTGATGTGGCCCAGAACGAGGTGGGCAAGGAGATCAACGGCATCCAGATCCGTCATGTGGACGAGCTGGAGGTCTTCTGCGCCGAGCACCACCCCAAGGTGGCCGTGCTCTGTGTGCCCCGCGACGGTGCCGAGCAGGTCAGCGGCCGTCTGGTGGACCTGGGCATCGAGGGCTTCTGGAACTTCTCCCACTACGACCTCTCCGTTCCCTACCCCGATGTGGTAGTGGAGAACGTTCACCTGGGCGACAGCCTGATGAGCCTGGGCTACCGCCTGCGCAACCAGGAGTGACGCCATGGCAAAACTGTATTTTCGCTATGGTGCCATGAACAGCGGCAAGAGCACAGCCCTGATGCAGGTGGCCCACAACTATGAAGAGCAGGGCATGCAGGTGCTGATCCTCAAGCCGCAGGTGGACACCAAAGGCGGCGGCGAACTGGTCAGCCGCCTGGGCGTGCACCGCAAGGCCGACCGCCTGATCCGCCCGGACATGGATGTGTTCGAGGTGGTGCGCGAAGCCAGCCAGGCCACCAAGCTGGCCTGCGTGCTGTGCGACGAGAGCCAGTTCTTTACCGCAGAGCAGGCCGAGCAGCTGTTCATGGTCACCGTAGACCTGAACATCCCGGTGATCTGCTACGGCCTGCGGGCCGACTTTTCGCTGCGGGGCTTCCCCGGCTCCACCCGCCTGCTGGAGCTGGCCCACACCATCGAAGAGATGAAAACCATCTGCACCTGCGGCCGCAAGGCCATCTGCAACTGCCGCAAGGTGAACGGCCAGTTCGTCTTTGAGGGCGAACAGGTGGCCATCGACCTGGAAAACGACGTTCAGTACGTCAGCATGTGCCCGCAGTGCTACTTCCGCGCGCGGCGGGCTTTTTACGCAGGCCGCAAATAACACACTTTGTTCCGTCAGCCGCCGCACAGACTTCTGTGCGGCGGTTTTTTGTTGGATTTATCAGACATCCGACGTCATATATTTGCTGCTCTTATTTCTCCCGCAAAGCCGCCCGGCTCCGGTGCGGACTGATATATCACTCAAGGGCACCGGCGCACTTTTTTTGCGCAATTGATATATCAGTTCTTTTCCTGGCTTTTCCCGACTCCGGGTGTTCTTTGCCAGAGAGCCTTTTGCTGACGCAGCTACAAAAAATCCAGGTCCCAGGGCAAATGCTCCAGCTTTTCGCAGAAATTTTAACGTTCTTTCTCTCTTGCATCCCATTTTTTTATGCAAAACGTTGAAGTATACATGTTGCACAGTTTTTCGTCCGAAGTTTATTCATTTCAGCAATGGCGTCAAATCCGGCGCAGAAAACAGAGCAATATTTGTACGTTTTCGAGTTGCATAACCACAATTTGCGTCTTTCTTTTTTGTCCGCCTTTTGTTATCATAATTGTATACAACGGGGTGTGTGCAGAACCCCCGTGCAAGACGATGTTTTTGATCATCTTTAGGAGGAGAACAAAAATGAGCAAGGCAATTTCCCGTCGTGATTTCATGAAGGTCACTGGCGTTGTGGGCGCAGCTGGTCTGCTGGCTGCCTGCGGCGGCAATTCTTCCAGCACTGCAGCCTCTTCTTCCGTGGCATCCGCTCCCGCTGCTTCCGCAGACGAGAGCCTGGCCCTGTCGGACGGTCCTGTTTCCATGACCATCAGCTGGTGGGGCGGCGACAGCCGTCACGAGGCTTACC
>ENA-ORTQ01001528-ORTQ01001528.1-human-gut-metagenome-genome-assembly--contig:-NODE-1528-length-24066-cov-10.038066_pt1 | contig 24066 bp, 22 predicted proteins | sample MGYA00241912_ERZ509188 | MGnify/ENA primary metagenome ERZ509188 (study PRJEB26280, sample SAMEA2338849) | human gut metagenome | biome: human gut; feature: human-associated habitat; material: faeces...
TCCTTTTTTGCTTTATACATATCCTTTACGCCTGGATGACGCCTTTCTCAACAGGTGAAGGCATATTTTTGAAAACTATGTTTTCGTGCGGAACCACGGCTACCGCTTCACACCAGAATAGCAGAACAGCGCCGTCCCGGCTCTACCGGGGCGGCGCTGCTTTATCATAGGTCAGTGCAGGTTCCTTAAACAGTATAATTATTAAGTATGGTAGCAATAGCTTCTGGCGCATCTTTGCTAATCTCATGGCCTGCGCCGGGGATGATTTGCAAAGTTGCTTGGGGAAGTAGACCATTTAACTTTTTCGATGCTTTTAGGTTGGCACTATCTTTTTCACCGCACAAAATAGTGACAGGGCAAGTAATTCCGTTTAATTGTGAGGTAAAATCCAAAGACCTCATAGAGTGGGATAGCTTAATCGTATCCCTTTTTGATAGTCCCATGTTCTCAAAACTCTTGTTGGGCATGCAGCGGAACAAGAAATTTTGAAAATCAATCAGTAATGTTGGTACTTTATATTGTGCGCCGATTAAGATCAATGAATCTACTTTATTCCCATGACGAATAGTAAAATCGAGGGCGAGCAGTGCCCCAAACGATAGGCCACAGATACGAAGCGGCTCTGTAGCGTTAGAATACTGCCGTTCCAAGTCAGCCAAAATCCGGAAATAGGATATTTCATTTCCTGTTGAAGAAAAAAGCTCCGGGCATTCAACATTGGAAGTTGAAAGTTGACAGACTACCTCTTTCCAGTCTTGTGCAGTTTGTCCTAACCCATGTAAAATAACTGTTTTCATTGTTCGTCTGCTGCATCCCCTTTCCTATGATAAAGCAAATAATCTACCCCAAAGCACACAAGAGAAAGTGCAAGGGTAATCCCGCTGTTGAATATGTCAGATGTAAAATCGAACTGGACTTGTGGCAAAAAATAATCTGAAATATGGGTAATCGCAATCGGCACTGGGATCAAAACCAACAGGGCAAAACCAAATGCTCTCCACATATTTTTCTTGCACTTGCGGAAAATTCCATATATTACCCAGATTGCAGCAATCGCAATTAGCGTTATGCAAATGCCCAGCGTGAATATAACTGACTTTTGCAAAAGCAAGGACAATATTGCCAATAGTGGAATAGGGATAGCACTGATTACAACTAAGGTTTTCAAAACGATCTTTGTTCTGGAAATCAGGCTTGGAAGTAACATAAGCCATGCAGCGATGATGGAAACAGCGACAATCAATGACCATGATAACCTGTCCGAAGTAAAGTAGTCGCAGATCAGGCATACACAGCCAGCAATCAATGCTGCAGCAGAAACGATTACCAAAATAATGCGCTTGCCTCTTTCAGACAAACGATAATTGCGCTTCTTATATGGTAACTCATCCGGCTCGGTCATTTCATCTTTAATAAGATAATCAGAGGACACATTGAAAATGTCGCTGAGCTGGGCTATAAAATCCAAATCAGGGGTCGATTGTCCCAATTCCCATTTTGAAATCGTCTGTCGTGTAACTGTTACCTTTTCAGCGAGTGCCTCTTGTGAAAGTCCTCGCTGCTTTCTCAATTTTTGTATTTTCTCTCCGAGGGTCATATTTTTGTTTCCTCCTGCTATTTGATTTGAGAAAATCATAGCAAATAAGACGCCCTATTTCTACCAACACAAGCGGGAACCGCCGCAACGAACCATTGCGGCGTTGCTTTTTAACGCATAATCAGCTATTTCTTTAATTGTATCAGCGAAAGCAACTTTTTGAAACATGGAAATTGTGAACACGAAGAGAAACAGGTGGGATATGCCCCAACAAGCAAAATATCTGGCCGATATAGCATAAGAGCAGGAAGTCGAATCCCATCCATAAGAAAACCGCCGGGCAGAAGGAAACTCCCTCTGCCCGGCGACGCTGCGTTTGTTACACGAAATCAGCGTACTGTTTAGGTATGCACGCTGTACTGGGCCTTCGCCAAATCCTCGGCGCCATGCAGGATGATGCCGCCGCAGATCCCTCTGCCATAAGGCGTGTATTCTTCAAAGAAGAAGCTGTACGGCAGCCCGTCATCAAAAATGACGATCTTTTCTGTGCCACGCCACTGGAAATGCCGCCCCAGGACCCGCCCCAGCTTGCGCCGCAGAACAGGCCGTCTGGCAACCTCATGGAGATTTTTCCTGCTGTGGAACTCGTATCGGCGCGTGACCATCTCCGGGATGGAGAGCTGGCGCCATTCTGCACCATCCATATCCTCTCCGTTTTCCACGAAGGCATGGAATGGCTCATAGGGCAGCCGGATCGTCTCGCTCCACCCCTGTACGCCTCCAGTGCAATCTTCCCGAAGCCAGGTGAACCGGATCTCCAGCATCTTCATGTCACCTGACCTCTGCGTCAGCCGCAGGACGGCAAAGGAACCGCAGTCACCGGAAATCAGCCGGTTTTGTGGCCGTTGCTCCAGCTGCTGGAGTTCGCTTCTCAAAATGGAAAAACTGTAGGGGGATTTTCGGGTCCAGGATACAGTCCGAATATCCAACATTTCCTTATTGCATCGTAATTTTACCAGAGTACGGTCATTCATATAATTCATCCTCCTTCTGCGGCGCCGCCGTGCGCATCGCCGCCTGTTCTACGAGGAAAACAGCCCCCGTATATTGCTCTTTATGGGAAGTCACCGCGGCGCCTCCCATAGAATCCAGATACTGCTGTCCGTTTTTGGATTTTGAGATATACACATAGAAGTGGCTGCCAACATACTGATCGCGGTCATAGCAGCCCAGATAGCGCCGCGCCAGCACAGCGACGGCGCCGATGGCCGCCGCTTTCTGCGTCACCAGGGAAACGGCCAGCTTCATTGCGGTTTTCACTTCTTCATCGTTCAATCTGGAAGTATAGATGCGCTCCAAAAACAGAACCAGCATTTCGTCAGCAGCGCGCTTTTTATCCGCCGACTGCACTTGAGCCAGATCAGCAAAAGAAAAATTAAAGTCCGCAGGTCGTTGGAACGCCCCTTTTGTCAGCCGGATGCAGGCGCGGCCCACAATGTCTTCACCTTTCCGAATCAAGATCATCTTCTTGTTGGAATCGAAGGCTGCCAGCAGGCAGTCCCTCTGGTTTCCGTCCCAGCAGGAAAGGCATGTGGTGCGGGGCAATTCTCCCAGCCTCATCGTAAAGTAGAAATCATCCGCTTCTTCCGCAGAAAATGTTCCCCGCTTCAGCGTGAGATTGGGTTTCCATGCTGCCTCCTGCACCTCGCTGATGGGATAACGGATCTCCCGCCGCAGGTCATCGGCAAAATATTTCAACGCATAGAATTGGCCCATCAGTTCGGCCTGTACGATCCTTCTCAGGGCCTCGATAGCCTTATCGTCACCCTGCAGGTAGCCGTACAGAGCACGCACCATCGCACTGCCGCCGCGCAGCAGGAAATTGGTGACCGGCTCCCTGTGCTGCTCCACAAATTCATCGGTAATGGAAAACCTTTCTTTCAGGTCAAGCCAGTCCCGATCCATCGTCAAAACAGCGGCACGAACCTGCGTCCAGTTTTTCTGTCCGGCAATCGCCGCCCCGTTGTTGAGCGCAAAGATCGCGTCCGCCTCGGACTGCATCTCCGGGATAAATACCTGCAGCTGCTCATATTTCCGCAGCAGCCACATGGCCGTCCTCCGGGTCAGACCGCGGATGTGTCCAAAAGTGCCTCGATACCACTCACTGAACGGCTTTTCCAGCAAACACCGGGCAAGCTGTTCCAGTTCCTGGTCTTCCATGTGGTGGCTGACCAGCCCATGCTTCAATAGCTGGCGCAAAGTGAGCAGCCGTCTGTCCACGGAAAGGGGCGTCAGCATGGCGTAGAGCCGGACATAGATTTCATCCTGCTGCCACAGCAGCCACATCTCTTCAAAGGTGTACTGCCTGCCGTCTTCCAGCAGGTCAAAATGGCTGCTGCCGCGTTCTACTGTATCGCACGCCTGCAGGTTCCTGGCTGTGAGGCTGTTGAGGTTGCAGTGTTCACAGAACTTATCCTCAAACAGCAGCGCATACCGTCCCAGCGAAAGGAACAGTTCGCTGTGCTCGCTCACCAGATCCAGAAAATGCTTCTTCCCATGCCGCACTGCATAAGTGAGGATGGGGAATTGATGGCGCCGGATAGAGCTGAAATCCAGATGGAGCCTCCCGGAGTACAGGGCATTGAGATAGCTCAGGTCATTTCGCAGGATCTCCTGCCGCTGTCCTTTGTCCAGCGGCGCTGTGTGCGAGATAAACCAGTTAAGGTCATACTGCCCCGCGTGATTTTCCAGCCACCGCTCAAAAAAGGCATTGAGGTCTTCGGTATCATATTCAAAGGCGGCCAGCAGGCGGCGGAATTTCATCACATCGGCCGTCTCTACCCAGCAAAGGTCTTTGAGCCGTGCCGCGTTCAGATCAAGCGCCACCCCCTGCCGGTAGAGCAGTGTCAGGACCCGCTGAAGGGGCTTGTTCTGTTCCAGCAACTCCAGCGCCTCGCGCGTATTGTTGTTCCAGTTGAACAGGTACGGGCCGAGAAACGGCTGCCGCATCATGTTCTTCTGTGCGTCCGTCAATGCGGATAATTCCTCCCGTTCTGTGGCCGGGAAGGCATTGATGTTGTCAATGATGGCCTCTCCTTCTTCCTCATACTTGATAAACGGCAGGTAGAATTTCATGTAATAAAATCGCAGGGACAACGGGATATCCGTTCCCGCTGCCGCCAGCACCTGTTCTTTGGGATACTGCGTCAACTGCTCATCGCAGGCTACAGCCGACTGGAGCATACTTGTGATCGACCGGTCATCCACCCCATCATTGCACAGCGCATGGTAGAGCGCCGCAAATTCCGGCGTCCGTACAAGTTCCTTTTGAATTTGCGTATTGTCATTTCCGGTGCGGAGCCTGTTCTGTAATTGAAAAGTTTCCACCCGCTCGCAGGTCTGGTCCAGGGCATCCTCCGGGAATTTTCCCGTCAATCCCAGTTTCAGGCCACTGCTCTCCATGCGGGCGAGCAGGGCTAAATGCTTCAATGTGTTTGTCATGCTGCTTCACCTCCTACGATGGTTTGCACCATTGTCAATATCTCTCTGCGCGGCCGAGGCTCATACATCACAAGACTCCCGCACAGCTCAAAAAATTTCCACATTTCCGCCGCCTCAAGGGTCTGAGCGCAGCCTGCCGGCCATTCCAGCAATTTTTCATAGACCATACCCAGCGCAGCTTTCCTGATCTCACCAAAATGATATCCGTGCATGAACTGGATCAGGGATTCCGCGCTGCCATTATAGCAACTTGCCAGTTTCTCCTGACATTTCATGACCTGCTGCTGCCACTGGCGTTCCTTTTCCTGCTCTTCCTGTTCAGCGGTGGCTTTTCGGTCGGCCTCCATTTCTTCCTTGGAATAGAACCGCTCCTTTAACTGATTTACTTCGTAGCCATTGCAGGCATCGTGTGTCAGAAGCTGCCGCAGCACAGACGCCAGCAGCGGTTTGTCATAGATGCGCTGGATCACCGGGGCCGTCAGGGCACAGAGGACAAACGAATCATAGTATTCCGGCTCTGTCTGAAAGAGCGAGGCATCGATCCAGTCATAAAGCTGGCGGTGCTGCTCCGCTGTCAGGAACGGCCGGACCATAGAGAACGATTGGACTTTTTTGTTATAATAGCTTTCCTTCTTGACAAACTTCTGGTGGAAATAAAAGTTATCTCCGAAAATTTCCTGTAGCTGGGAGAAGGTGTACTGGCTGAACAGCTTTTGCGCAAACCGAAAGCACCGCCAGCTGGAGATTTTCAGCGCATATTCCTCTAAAAGCTCCAGAGGATGGGCACGAGCCCCGTCCCCCTTGTGCTGCTCAAAAAACTGCCACAAATTGATCTCCTTTCGCTCCACCAGCAAAACAAAGCTGCGAAGTGTAAGCCAATGGCGCTTGTTAAAATACTCAATATACTCCACACCAGTCAGGGCCTGATACCGCGTAAGCCAGCGCCGCAGCGGGATCGCCGCGCGGGAGCGGAGCATCTGCTCGGTGAATAATTCCGCATAAGCCTCCTGACTCAGCCCTTTTGCCAAAATGTCGTATTGCGGATCGAACACATCAAAGCGATAGGGAAACTGCTTTTGGATCTTCTGATGCATCCAGAGGATAGTCTGGGGTGCTGTGGGTGCAAGCCCCGTCTGGATGGCTGCCCAGAGATCCTGATATCCCTCGTACCTGACCTCAAATTTCTTGTAAACCTGGAACAGCCAGCTGATGTACGCATAGATCTCTTCCGGCTGTCCATCCGGGCCGTTCAGCAGCATTCGGACGCAGGCCACCGCGATCTTTTCCGCCACAATGCCTTTGGATGAGAGCCGGTCCGGTATCCGGTCGGCCCACACCGCCAGGGAATTTGCCATTGTGATCTCTTCCATGCTGTACCCGGCAGTATGCAAAACCGAAAATTCCCGGCTGTCCGGCTTCATGTTCATGTAGGGCAGCTTCATCAGCGTCCGCAATACCAGATCGTTTTTTCCCCGATAGCGTTTTGCCTCTTCAGCGTAGAAACGGATGAACCATTCCAGCACGCCAAAATCCCGTGCCATAGAAATCGTCCTTTCTGGTCCAAACAGCCGCGTCAGCTGCGGCCGCATGGCCTGATAGCCGGTCTCCGGATCATCAAACAGGGAGAGCACAAACAGAGCCTCCTCCGTCCTGGCGTATTCCCTGGCGGCCAGTTCATCCAGCCGCGTGCGGCGCCGGAGAGCGTCGGTTTCCAGCAGATAGAGCGCGCCTTGCAGGTAAACATCCGTCCCGGCGGTCCTGCGGAGTTTTTGAATAAAATCGTTCCGCTGATTGCCCACAAACATTGTGTCGGCCTGGCATCGGCGGGTGTAGCCCAGGGCCAGCGCCAGCGCGCGCAGGATGCGTATGTCTGTCCCCAGTTTTTCCTCGAAGCGTTCCAGCACTTCGCCGGGATAGCGCAGGCTGTAAGCTTCAAAATAGCTGGAAACATTCTGATCTTCCTGCCAGATTTGTCTCGCTTCCAGCTGACGGTAAAGGATTCTCGCCTCACCGTCCTGGGCTGTCTGTACGACCAATTCAGCAAAGGCGTGATACAGCGTAAGATCTATGTCCTTCTGGAAGGTGCTGTATGCAGGTATAATTTCTTGGGTCACAATATTTCCCTCCTTTTCACTGCGGCCAATGCCCGCCGGTAGAATAGTTCCATTCAATCGTCCCATCTTCGTAGATTTGCGGTCCATGCGCAGTCAGGCTCCAGCCGTCGGACAGCCTTGTGAAATAGGCTACCGTTTCCCACGGGCAGCTGCCCTCCACGAAGCCGGTGCAGCGGTACTGTTTATTATTGCGGTTGGTATAAACGCGATTGACAACAGGGATGAAATACTTTCTTTCCATATGGTCTTCCTCCATAAAAATATAGGGAGAGGGCGCAGACCGCCCTCTCCCCATTGTCAAACTCTGATGAACCGACTGGTTAAGCCACACCGGCCATGCGGAAAAATTCCTCCGGCGTCAGCACCGGGATATCCAGTTCCCGCGCCTTGGACAGCTTGCTGCCGGCTTTCTCGCCGCAGACCAGATAATCGGTCTTGCGGGTCACCGAACTGCCGGCCACTGCCCCCAATGAGGCGATCAGGCTGTTCATCTCGTCGCGGGTGTAAGGCTCGACCTTTCCCGTGACCACAATGGTCTTTCCGGAAAAAGAATTGTCCCTGTTGATAGTCTGGTTGTCGGCCTCCACCGGTTTCTGAATGTTCATCATCATCTGCAATTCCTCCCAAATACAGAAATTTTCTTCCTTGTTAAACCATTCTTGAATGTTGTTGTGCAGCGTCTCTCCAAAGTCCGGGAGCTGTCGGAAGTCATAGCCCCCATAGACGGCATCCCGGAATTCGTCCAGACTGCCGTGAAATTCCCGGCAAAGGACCTTGCTGGCGGTATTGCCGACCATCGGGATGTCCATAGCGATAACATACCGCTCGAATGTCGTGCTGCGGCTCTGCTGGATGGCGTCCCAAAGACGCTGCCAGGACTTTTCACCGAAACCGTCCATCCGGATGATCTCATTCCTATGTTGATCCAGGCGGTAAATGTCCAGATAGCTGTGTATCCAGCCGCGGCCAATCAGCTTTTCCAGCGTTCCTTCCGACAGTCCCTCAATGTTCATAGCCTTTTTGCTCACAAAATGGACGAACTGTTTGAGGCGCCGGGTCTCGCAGGCCCCATTGTCGCAGAACAGGGTCTTGATGATCCGTTCCTCGCCGTTTTCACCGCGGCCCTTGGTTTCGTGGATTCTGGTCGGCTCCCCGCAGCAGGGACACTGGTGCGGGATCACGGCATCCATAGAAAAATTGCCCCGGTCCAGGTTTTCCTCCACATGGGGAATGATCATGTTTCGTTTGCTCACCAGGATACGGCAACCCGGCGCCAATTCCAGATCCTCAATGAAGGACAGGTTGTGCAGGCTGGCTCTGGACACTTCGCATCCGTCGATCTCCACCGGCTCAAAAATGGCAACCGGGGCAATCTCGCCGGTGCGGCCGGGCGTCCATTCAATCGTCTGGAGCTTTGTCTGGAACAAATCATCCTCAAATTTGAAGGCAAGGCCGTCCTTGTAGTGATGGCCCGTGCGCCCGCAGCTTTTGGACAGCGCGATGTCGTTGTAAGTAATAACGATACCGTCGATGGGAATATCAGCGTCCGCCGCATACTCCTTGAGCTGACGGATACCGTCCTCGGTTTCCTTCTGCGTCAAAGGGCGCTTGGTGACCATGTACTTGCAGGGCAGAAAGCCCAGCGACCGCAGCGCCTTGAGGCGCTCCGACTTGCGAGGCACTTCCTCCATACCCTCCAGCACATTGAACGGCATGAACATCAGGCGCCGTCCCAGGCAGGCACCGGCATCAAACAGGCGCACCGAGCCGGCCGCCAGGTTACGGCCGTTCTTATAGGGTTTCCCGTCGCCGTCCACCAGAGTGGTTTTCAGCTGCTCAAAGTCGCTGGGGCGGATGAACGCCTCGCCGGTGACCACCAGGCGGTCTTCGTATTGGATATGTGCCGGAATTCCGCTGATGGCGCGGGTGTTGTGGGTCACGATCTCTCCCACATCGCCGTCGCCCCGGGTGGCCGCCTCCACCAGCCTGCCGCCCTCATAGGTCAGCTTGATGGTCAGACCGTCCAGTTTGAGCATGAACATCACCTGATGCTCACCCATAAAGCGGCACAATTCCTCCGTATTCTTCACTTTGTCCAGGGACAGCAGCGGGATCGTGTGATTTGTTTTTTCCAGCCTGCTGACCGCCGGGTAGCCTACGGTGCTGGTGGGCGAGTTCGCCATCTGGATGCCCGTTTGTTTTTCCAGAGCCTGCAGTTCCTCAAACAATCGGTCATAGACCGCATCGCTGACACTGGGGCTGTTGAGGTTGTAATACTCATTGCGGTAGCGGTTGAGCCGGTCGGTCAGCTCCCGTTGCCTTTTCATCCAATTCTGGTCCATCAGGCCGCCTCCTCTTCTAAAACACGGAACGCCATAATCAGCGTCTCCGCCGTATGTTCACCATAGGTGTACGACTTGCACACCCCATCTTCAAATTCCCAGGTACGCGCGGCCCCCCACCAGAGGATGGCGCCGCGTCCGTCATTTTCCGCATTGATTCGGGGATCAGGCGGGTTCAGCGTTTTAGTGTAAAATCCCTGGGTGTTGACCCATGTGACCTCCCGCAGCTGCCCGATGCAGGAAGGGCGGCAATGACCGGTAACTTCCAGACGCACGCCTGGCCGCAGTGTGCGCTTGAGCTGATTGAGATTTTTGATCATGCGGCATCCTCCTTCCTGCGCTGCTGGCTGCCAGAAGCATACCGCCCAAAATTCAGTTCCCGGATGATGCTCTGGATCGTCTCATCATCATCCCATTTTGTGGAGAGGACGGCCCGTTCCGGTCCTTCTCCCACATGAACGCTTACCTCGCTGCCATAAATCTGCATCAGCACATCAGGGCGCTGGGCGCAGACCACGGCCAAATTGCCAAGCTGTTTCATTTTTTCTCCTTTCACGCCGCATAGAGCCAGACCACAACCGGCCGGCTCAAGTCGGCAACCACATAATTTTTCCGCACATGAACCGGGCGGAAATTTCCGTCAAACTCACATTCGGTACTCTGTTCAATACGCCCGCCGGTCTGGGCCAGATGTTCCCGGTAGAGGCGCAGGATACGCAGGCGCTCTTTGGGCGTGTCACTCTCCCTACACCGAAGATTGGAGCAATACACATACCGATGCGGCTCGTCTTTGAGAAGAAAGCCATAGGTCATGTACCGCCGGCACTTGCGTTCCCGCTCCCGTTCGATATGTTTTACATAGGCTACACCCGCCTTGCCGCCTTGGGTCATACAGAGATAGCCCATTTTCCGACGCTGTTCACCCGACAACGAGATCTGCTCCATTTTCTGTCCCGGCAATCCTTTAAAAGCCCGGAAACTCTCAGGCGCATACCTGTAACCGCGTATCTCGTACTCAAATCGTTTTCTCCCCATCTAAGACCTCCATTCTATAAAGTGGGCCGGACGCCCCGAAAGACGCCCGGCCGTTGAACCTGTCTCACGCGGCAGCAGGGAGTGCCTGCGGCTGCATGACTTCCGTATTTTCCATCAAATCGGCTAGCAGCACCTCTGCCAGCAGACGGCCGGCAAGATGCCCGGTGTGAATGATCACACGGTCTTTCTGCATCTGGATGAATTCCTCCTTCCGCAGCTCACGGCTCCGCTCAGCCAGCTTCAGGTCGCTACCGGTAAGGCGGGCCGCAATGACCTTCTGCCATTTGATCAGGAATTCTGTTGCCTGTTCAATATCTTCATACTGCCGGTCAAACAAAGTGCGCTTCTGACGAACTGTTCCATCTGGTTCAATCTCCAGAGTATAGTAAGGATCGTTAGGTTCCTCCGTCCGGCGCAGGAACATGATGAAGCTTTCCCGGCGTTCCATGCGGTCATAGTACCGCTCGCCGGCGCCATCATTGCCGACACAGTGATGAAGCATGCGCCCCTCCTTGATGATTTCAAAGATGTCTTGGGGCGCAAGCACCGTGTAGTCGTCATCGCTGTAGGCATATTTTTCCTGCAGTTCCACACAGATAGCATTGACATGGGGATATTTCGCCGCCATTTTTGACGCCTGCTCTTCCAGACTCCCGGCTTCACTCTGAAGGACCAGTTCATCGTGCCGCTGGCGCAGTTTGCGCACACGGTAGACGATCTCATCGCTGGTGTCATAGTGCAGCCGTTCCGCCATAGCAAGATAGTCCTGCCAGGTGGTCAGCGCCTGCTGGCAGCTGCCATCAAAATACTCTTTTTGCCGCTCCAGATAATTTTTGATCTGCACCAGGCTCATTCGGTCTGCGATAAACACCAGATCCTTGGCGCTGATCTGTTCCTTTTTGCTCCAGCGCAGCATGTCGTCCGTAATACGCTGTCCGGTCCGCTTCTCGAGCTGCAGCCAGGCCAAAGTTTCTGTGTCTCCATCCATCTGCCGCAGGCGGCGGAATTTTGAGGCATCCAGACCCAGAGCGCGGATCAGCCCGGGCTCACTGGGGTTCAGCACCAGCTTCCGCACGTTGTCGCAGTTATGGAAACACTCCTTTGTCAGCCGCTGCAGTCCAGCCTTCCAGATCTGCTCCATCTGGGGAAGCCTTTTCCAGACTGCCAAGTATTTTTCAGGATCAGTGATCGGATGGCTTCGTATCCACTCGGCCAAGCCGGTTTGACGAAGTTCTTTTTTCTCCAGGCTGGGCAAAGTCTTTCCATATACCCGGCCGGCCTGATCGCCAGCATAGGCGTAATAGCAAGGGCTCCCTGAAATCCACCGTGTTTCCCGCTGGCAGTACATCCCCCAGTAATAGGAACGGATTTCGCCGGTGCGGTCATAAATCGAACGCCGGAACTCATGCCAATAGGGCTCGCTGTGCGGCAGGGTATCCTTTCGGTAGGTCCTGTCCGCCCGGAATTCCCGAACGACAAATCCATCCCTGCAACGCTGGACCAGATAAGCATAATACTTATCTGTTTGAAAATAGCCTGCGCGCCCCAAAGCCTTGAACACCACAGGATGGCGGCAGCGGATACAGCGTCCCTCTTTGTTGTGGTAGGGGTGCCCGGAAATGGGCACCTCCTTCCCGCAGAAGGTGCAGTAACCGGTTTTGGCTCCGCCGCGCTTGTAATGGTAAAATATAAAATTTTCGCGCACGGCCACCTTGTCGGCCCAGTGCGCCCAATCCTTGGGCAGCTCCGGCACCTGGGCAAGATCCTGGTCCCACGGGTCGGTAATCCGTTTGTGGCGCCGCTCCAGCTGCTCATCCCGCACATTCCGTTGAAAATCGAGAATGCCGAGGGCGCCACCGCGCTCGCCGGAAAAATAGTCTTGAACCAGGGCCGCATCTTCCTCGCTGACCCAGCAGGTAGCGTAGTAGTTCCTGCCATGCCATTCCAAACGGTCTAATTTGGCGTCCCGCCATTTTTTCTCCAAGTGATCGTAGGTCAGAAACTGGCGGTTTTCCTTGTCGAGAAACACCTCATAGACAGGGTTGTTTCCATCCAGCCGCAGATGATCCGGCAGGAAAAAAGCGGCTTTCAGAATGCCATCCTGCACCAGACAATTCATATATGCGAAATAGGTGCGGGTAGTATAGGTATGGCCGTAATAAGTCGTCTCCTTTTTGGGCTCGTCCGCCATCGCTGCTTGTTTCATCTCCGGCGATGCCGTCAGCATCGGCATCGCCAGAAGCATGGATTTCTTCAAATTAACTCACCGTCCTTTTCTCAAGATTCGCTCCATACCAGACATCCGGCAGGAGCGTCTTTCCATCAATGGTAGCCACCACGATCTGCTGGATGCTGCCGGTGGCCGGGTCCTCCTTGGCAAAGGCCAATACATCACCCTTCCGGCAGCCCTTGGCTATGGGGTCGGCGCCGCGGACGACCGCATAGCCACCCCGCGCTTCAGCCCTGTCCTTCCGAACATGCTTGTTCCACTTCCGCTTGGGGTGGTCTGCCATAAAGGCGAGGCCGTGGAGAAACAGTTCTTCTTTCGTCAGCCGCTTGAGGACCGTCAGTTCGGTGCAGGAGATCTTGGAATCCACCTCGTCCTCGTCGATGTCCCCGCCGGCGTTGACGATGTAATATTCCGAATGGTCTACATCGCCGTAATAGCTCAGGCAGTCTAACGGGTCCTCCGCACAATGGAATCCATTTTGGCGGCAGTTGGCCTTTTCCGTTACATTGAGGCCCATCTGAAACTGATAGTCAATGCAGATCATGCCGGGCCGAAAACCTTTATACGCAATCATACGCTGCCTCCTCAGCCGGCCTTTGCCATGCCAAAATCCATCAGGGACATCTGGCCGTCAGCAGCAGGCTTCTTTTCCGGCGCCGGCTTGGGCTCAGGCTTTTTCTTCTCGGCAGGCTTTTTCTCGGCTTTCTTTTTCTTGGAGGATTTCACGGAAGACTTGCCATAGTAGGGGCGGGGGACAAACTTTTCTTCCTGCTCCTGGTCCTCTTTGGCGTCCGGATCGCGGAAATAGTCCTCCGACCACTGATAGCACAGGTCATCCGGAATATCGCAGCCATACCCCTGGCTGCCCTGGCCCGGCTGGATGCCGTTTGCTTTCAATTCGTCCTGGATGTACTCCCATGCCTTGCGGCTGATGTACTGGAAGCAGTGAACCATTGTTTTCTTCGGGTGCATGGTGAGGCGGGCAAAGGCCGGATCTTCCAGGCACTTGGTCTGGATATACTCTGACACGCACTCCTTCATATTGCGCCGGGTCAGCTTTTCCACATCACCGCTGACCCGCTGCATGGAAGCAGCCACCACCTCATCGTCACTCATGGCAGCCAGGCGGTCCATCTGTTCCTGCAGGGCCTTCTTCTTTTCCGCCTGTTTTGCCTCCCACTCAGCCTTCCGTTTGGCTTCGGCAGCCTCATGCTCGGCTCGGCGCTTTTCCTCGTCAGCGTCCGTATTGGAGGTATCTGCCTTGGCAGGCTCCGCCTGACCCTCATCGGCATTGTCCCCGTCATCGGTTTCTTCAGCGGGGGTCCCTGCCTCGTCAGGCTGTCCCTGCTTTTCCGGGACCTCGCTCAAATCTTCATCGTCCTCAAAAGCAGGCTGCGGCGCCAGTTCTTCAGCAGGCGGTACAGGCTGACGGCCGGCCGGCGGTACCGGCAGCTCGTCAAAGCTTTCCCCCTCCTCAAAGGCGCGCTCGCGGGTGAGCGGGGCGGCAGATGGTTTGCGGCTTTCCTGCATATCCAGCGACATTTCTGAAAAATATCCCATAATGAACTCCTTTCTGTTGACAAAAATGGCATGGAGCAGGTTAATCCCTGTTCCATGCCATCGTTTACCTGTGTCACAGCACATAAAGTAATGTGCTGAAGCTGTCGAAACAGTAACATATCACATTGGGATACTGCTCCGACCACTTTTTGATCCTGTCCTGCATCTCCTGCGCTTTTTGCCTGGCCGGGCCATTCCACGGCGGCGGAACCGTCACCGTAAAATATCCCTGCTCCGTGCGGGGCTGCACATCAGCGTTCAAATGAGCGCATTGTTCCAGAAGCGCCAGAAGCTGCCCTCTCTTCGTCTCATTTACAACAACCATTGAAGCCTCTTTATGTCCCTTCCTTGATGTCTTTCTTGGCAAGCATGGGTGAAAACTTGACCTGCGGAAATTCATGCTCCCCATTGACATAGTAGTAAACCCTTCGTGGAGAATGGTCCAATTCTACCACATCAGAGAGAGCCATTGGCCGCCCGTGGCAGTCCTCCGGCAATCCTTCCCAGCAGTCAGCAAACAGACGCTTCAAAATCTCCGCGTCGCTCTGTTCCACCGGGCAGTAGATTTCGCCAGCCCCGACCATGCGGTACATGGCGGCGGGCGGTTGTTCATAACCGGCCTTTTGCAGCGCCGCGAGTTCCTTAAACGCAAACGGGATGGCTTTCTGCTCGTCCAGTTCCAGCTGATAGAGTACAAACCTCTGTTTCCGCCGCTGGGGTTCCAGCAGGGCGCCGAGGGCATCCCTCCCTTTCTGCAGGAAAGTTTCATGTTCCTCTCTGGTCAAGCCCAGATATTCCGTCAGGCAGGTCTTGTTTTCAGCCAGATGCTGCCATAGCTCGATGCAGTCCTCAATATGCGCCAGTTCACACAAGCCGCAAAGGTACTGCGTTTTGAAACTGAGTCTATCGATTTCCTTTCTCCTTTGATTTTCCCGGCGAAGTGCCAGCTGCCAATCATCAAATCCCTTATAGTTGGGATTCCAGGTCAGCCTCCGGCAGTTCATGCCATATTTCCGGGCCGTCAGATAAATCTTCGACGCCCCGGCCATCGTCATTTGATTGTTGTACTTGTCCATATCGTGGGCTTCAATGATTTCCTCCGTGCCGTTCTGCGCCAGAAGGGCAAACAACGGGTCCAGCGGGCTGGTGTTGTTGGCCCCGGCAATCGCGGCAAAGGTGCGCCCGGTCAGACAATGGGAAATATCTGCTTTCAGCAGCCCCTCGATCACATAGACCACCCGGGCGGATGGGTCACCGATCAGGTGTACCGGACTGCCGGAGCCTGTCCCGTCTGTCTTTGAGGAAGAGGAAAACCAGATGTACTTGGCCCCCGGTTTCTCCGGCGGGTCATCTTTGTGTTTCAGCGGTACATCCAGCATGATCTGAAATCCCTGAAGCCGGCCGTCAAAGCCGATGGCGGGGATCAGGATGCCGGAGGTCTTCTTATAAAATGCCATTGTCCAGTGGCCGCTGTCGTCCCGGTAAAATCCGGGTACGCCCTGCACCCTGCATCCCTGCCTGATCAGCCGGTCCGTGATAGAGCGGCATAAGAAGGGCGGCGGGGTACTCTTAAAGCCCAGCGCCTCGATTTGTTCATCAGACAGCCCACGCTTTGGTGAACGCAGATGTTCCCGATGTGCCGGCCGCAGCGTAAGCTGGGCCAGCAGCAGGGATAGCGTCTGATGGATCTCGGCCGGGCTGGCTTTGTCCGACTGCGGCACAGTTTTTCGCTCGGAAGAAGAATGACCTGCAGCGGCCGCCCGGGCCCCCGAAGATGGGGACCCGGTGCTGGCCGGCTGCGGTTGGGCTTCATTCCCGGAGCGTGCGTGTTCCTCATGGGTATTGTCACACAGAGCTTCTGCAATCTCCCAATAAGCGTCAGAGGTCGTTGTGTGATTGAGTTTTGCATACAGCGCCAGCATTCCGCCATGTTCGTCGCAGTGATTGCACCGCCAGACATTTTTGACGAAATTGACATTCATCCGTCCGCGGCGGTCACCGCAGAACGGGCAGTCCACATAGACGCTGTTTGCCTGCTGGCGCCTGACCCGCAGGTGCAGCAGTTCCACAACTTCCATGATGCCGAAGGGAAATTCATCCGGGTACGAGCCCATCTGTCATTCCTCCCTTCATGCCCTCGCCGGGGGCCATATCAGCCGGCCTTTTGAAGCGAATTCAAAACCAGCTGGGCGGCAGCGCGGACCATGTTGTTTTTGCTTTTGCCCGGAATCAGGTAATACCGCAGATTGACAGGCCGCTTCTCAGCTACCTGGGCAATCGTCATGCCCTTGCAGATGCCATCGTCTACGATGACCTGCTGGGCCTGTTCCAGCGTCATGACCTGCAGAATATCTTCCATAGGCGTGTCCTTCGTGTAAGAGGGGGTATCCACCACAGTATCCGCCGCTCCGGCAGCGCCATCGTCGGGCTGCACAGGCTCAGCGGCGGATTCGGATTCCTCCGTGTGCTGGACCGGCAGCTCCGTTACATTGCCGCGGACCGGCAATTCATCCGCCTGTTCGCTCTCAGCCACCGGCTGCTCTGTCTTTGGCGAAGGCCCAACCGGGAGCGTATCGAATTTCTTCGCTGGCTCCACCGGCAGGCGCTGCTCCACCGTTTCCGAAGCAGTGCTTTCCTTCGACGGGGCCGTTGTCACGGTTGCCGTCTTTTCGCCCTCAAACGCCCTCTGCGGCGTTTTGACGGGGCTGGCAAGGGATTTCCCCTCGGCAGGCTCATCGACCCTCTGAGGGGCGCTGTGGGGCTCCTGCGGCGGTGCCGTGCATGCCGCCGGCCCGGCAGGCGGTTCTGCGGCCTTCTTGACCGGCGTTTCAATGCTTTTCTCCACCAGGTCGGCCTGGGCGCCGGCGCTGATCATCTGGATGCCAAAACCTGCGTCCGTAAGGGCCTGGCTCAGCGCCTCATTCTGGGCCGCTTTCACGAAGTCGCGGCTGTCCTGGGTAGTCTGCTGGGCCGTGCTCATACTGAACGGCTCCGCGTCACTGCGGTCCAGGAATACCTTGGCCTCAAAAATCGCCATCTGCTCCGTGATCCGCAGCGCCGTCAGACGCATACGGCCGTTGGGATGGGCCATGCGGAACCAGAGTTTCTGGTAGGGCAGGTCCAGTTTCAGGGTGTCCTTGGTGCGGCGGAGGAACTTGAGCGGGTCAAAGCCCGGCACCTTGTTCAGTTCAGCGGCCGCAGGCACAGTTTCGTACATCGTTTTCGCATTGCTGTCGTTCATGTCATATACTCCTTCCTGTGTAATAAATAGGAGACGCGGGGCAATTTTCTGCACCTTGCGCCTCTTTTTTAACCAGCGTATTTCAGTTCTTCTTCCAGAGCTGCCGGGACCGGGATTCCGGCCCGCTTGGCATAGGCCTTATAGTACATACCGATGCGCGTGCCCAGAAGCGTATTCCGCTTGACGATTTCATTCCGGTGGATCGCCATAAACAGCACCTGCTTTTGGCCGATCAGCACCACGCGCTTTTTGGCTCGGGTGATGCCGGTATAGAGCAGGTTGCGGTAGAGCATGACGGTGTGCGCTTTCAAAAGCGGCATGATGACCGTTTCATACTCAGAGCCCATTGCCTTGTGGATGGTGGTGGCGTAGGCAAGGTCCAGATTGACCATATCCTCTACGCTGTATTCCAGTTCTCGGCCCACACCGAAGTCCAGACCGATACGCTTGCCATCTTCATCGTCTTTGATATAGCGGATAAATCCCAGGTCGCCGTTGGACACCTTGGCGGTGTTTTTGGTCTGCATGATCCGGTCGTTTACCCGGAACACTTTGACGCCGATTTTGATTTCTTCCTCGGCAGAGCGGAACGGGTTGACCACCTCGCGGATGGCCTCGTTAAGCTGTTCCGCCGACGCGGCGCCTTCCGAATGGAAGGGGGACAAAATCTGCACCCGGTCAATGCCGCTTTCCGCGATTTCCCGGCAGTAACGGGCGATGATCCGCTCCGCGGCCTCTGCCTGGTTATCGCTTGCCATAAATACAAAGTCCGGCCCAAAATATAGCTTGGTGTTGCCCTCGTTGATGAATTTGGCGTTATAAGCGATCAGGCTGTCCTTGGACTGGCGGAAGATCTGGTCCAGCACTGTGACGGGAATCAGGCCGCAGTCGATCAGTTCGCGGAACACAGTCCCGGCGCCCACACTGGGGAGCTGGTCGGGGTCGCCCACAAGAACGACACGGGCCCCATCCTTGATGCGGGAAAAAAATTTGTCTGCCAGCCACATATCCACCATAGAAAACTCGTCCACGATGATCAGGTCCGCCGACAACGGCTCCTGCTGTCTGCTGCGGTTGGCGTCATCTTCTTCACTGCCAAGGCCCAGGCCGCTGTGGAGCGTCCGCGCCTTGTCAAAGCCAGTGCTTTCCGCCATGCGACGGCTGGCACGGCCGGTCGGCGCCATCAGAACGATTTCGCCTTTCGGATGCAGGCGGCGGTAGACTTCCAAAATGGTCTTGAGCACCGTTGTCTTGCCGGTGCCGGGAGAACCTGTGATAATGGACAGGCTGTGGCGGTAAGCCGCGTAGACCGCTGCCTCCTGTTTGGGAGACAGCACAAGCCCCATTTCACGCTTGACCTGCTCCAGCGCCTGCTCAATGCGCTCCGGCGCAGACGGCTCTATCAGCCGCATGGCAATACGCCGGGCCGTTTCATCTTCCTGTGCGAATGTGCGGGGCAGGTAGATGTTATCTTTGACGGATACCACCTCGCCATGAAGAATCATGTCCTGAAGCACATCCGCGACCTCCTGTTCATGAAGCCGGAGAGACGGGACGGGGATCTTTGCGTTGAGAAGCCGAAGAGCCTCCTTCCGCAAAGTTTCACCAGGCAGGAACAAATGTCCTTTGCCGCCCTTGCTGTCCTCCAGCGCCCAGAACAGTGCGCCCTTGACCCGCATGGGGTCATGCAGGTCGCCGCCGTTTTTCTGAACGATGGCATCTACCCGGAGAAATCCAAAACCGGATACCTGGCACAACTCAAAGGGACTCTTTTTCAAAATATCCACACTGGCGGGCCCAAAGTGCTGGTAAATCTTTAGGGCCGTTTTCGGCGTGATCTTGAATGGGGAGAGCAGCGTCATCAGGTCTTGGAGCATCCGGCTCTCCGCATACGAGGTTTTGATGTCCTCCAGCTTGCTTTCCGTAATGCCCTTGACCTCCAGCAGCCGCTCGGGGTGATTTTGCAGAATATCCAGCGTTTCCACGCCAAACCGGGAAACGATCTGCGCGGCAGTTGCCGGCCCGATGCCTTTGATGAGGCCGGAGGCCAGATAGCCCTCCACACCGTCCCTGGTCTTGGGAACGATCTCACGCCACTGTTCCACCTGAAGCTGCACACCATATTTGCCCTTTGTCCATTCGCCGTCCAGTTCCAGCTCTACCGCGTCCGTGCGGGGCAGTTCATAGCCCGTCGCAACAAAGCGGATCAGGTGGTCCTTGTACCGGCGGGTGGAACGAGCCTCCTGGGGCACCTCCTTATCAGCGGTTTTTACGCTGATGATGCAGAACCTGTTTACGGGGTTGTGGTAGATCGTCCCGTCATAAGTTCCTCTATGGATCACTTCTTTTTCCCTCCTTTTATGCCGCCTCGCCGTCACACTTGACTACGAACCGGCGTGACACTGAGACAGTCACATATTGTTCGTAAATATCCGGGTGGTCCAGCTTCAACCGTTTCAGATTATCCTTGTCGATACCAGGGGTTCGTATCGGATTGTAGGTGACGGTATAGTTCACCCCATCCTGTTGACAGATGGCTTTGCAGCTTTTCCCCATTTTGGCAATGATGGCAGCCTTCAGCCGCTTCATATCCTCCTCGATTTCCTTTTTGCCTGCTTCTGCGCCTTTTTTCTGCTCCTGAAGCTGGAGAAAACGCATCAGCTTGGCCGTCAGGGGCAGGTCGAGTGATACAGCGGGGGCCTCCTTGTCAGCGGGGCCAGTGTACCGGCGCACGCTCTCGATCACGAGGTCACCATCTTCGGTGTAAGGCGGCGGCGTTCTGGTAAGCACATGATTTTCCCAGAAATTCTGCTCCAGGAAAATCATCTCATCCTCATAGGCCAGATCCCTCTGCATATCACGGATAATACTTTCCTGCTCGTTGTTGCCATACAGGCAGCAGAAGAAACAGCGGTCCACATCCATGACGGCCATGTAATGCCGCCCCTGGGACTCATAGTAGGCCGGAATGGTTTCCTCACCATCCAGCCACCAGTTATCTTTGGCGTTGTAGTTTGTGGTCTTGATCTCCAGAATAGCGGTGGTGCCGTCCGGCAGTTCTACAAAGTAGTCCACATCCGCCAGCATCCAGGGATACTTCGGGTGCTGGAACATCTTTTTGATCTGATAGACCTTGTAGCCGGTCCGGTGCTGGAAGATCTTCGCCACCAGCGGTTCCAACAGGTGTCCCATCTCCAGGGCCACCCAGTTGTCCTCATGGTCCTCGACCACGGCAATGTTCAGCTTGTCATAAAACAGATCCCGGGCCGTCCGCCACGGTGAAATGCCCAGCAGAGCTGCAACATCGCTGCCTCCAATACCTTTCCGGCGGTAGGCAAGCCATTCTTCTTCGGACAAGCCTGCCGTATCCACCAGCACCATGGGCTGATGCCGCTCTTTGACAGCCACACTGCCTGCCGGCATACTCAACACCCCCTCCGCGTCCTGCGGGGAATGACGGGCGCCCGAATCACCGGGCAATGCTTCTGTGCGGACTGGTTCAGTTTCTGATACTGCCGCCAGCTCTCCATCGGTTTCCTCTTACTCGTCAGAGACTCCTGACTTCGCTTTTTTACATTCATGTTCATACCTGCCTTCTGTAATTTTGATATATCCTCAAAGCCGTTTCCGGCATTTGGGCAGAAAAAAAGCGAGGGTGACAAAGGCCGTAACGCCTGATGTCCATAGCTGCCTATGGACCAAAGTCATCCTCGCTGATGGGAACAAAAGTCCCGGAAAAATAAAAAAGCCAGTAATATACTGGCCCAGAGGGGCGCAGTAATACTACTGGCACAAGTACAATCTTGACTGCGTGTGCAATGCAGATTTTTCAATCCGCGGTACAGAAACTAAGTCTGTATCCCACAAGGGGAAAACGCACAAAAATCAATTACAGAAACAGTGTAGCACAATATCTTGCGTTAGTCAAGAAATATCATCTATATATAGTATCTTTCTGCCACTGAAAATGGCGTCGCTCAAAAAAACTCATCAAAAGGCACAGGATTTGCAGAAATTTGGCCGCCATCTCCTATATATAGGGCGTACAGACATGGCATGGGATTCCGTAGCCGGTCTGCACGCTCTTTTTGTACCTTGACAAGCCCCATAACCTTTTCCATTGGAGTTATACAGGGATCGCGGACAGTGTGCGATGACCACATGGAGCCCGCCCACGATTGAAATACCGCACAGCGGGCCCTGGCAATACGCGGCGGAACGCCCCGGCGCAGGAAATGGCCTTTGGAAGAGACACTACACTTCCCGATGAATTTGAATGACTTCATTGTTTTTGTTGAAAACCTTCTTCTACAAACAGTAAAGGATATATGTAATTGCAAATAAAGGAGGGCAATCATGGAAAAAAGAAAACCCAATGACCTTTCACCGGATCAGTGCTTGGCGGTCGATACGGAATCGCTTTGCAAACTGCTCGACTGCGGGCGGCACACGGCCGTCCAGATCGGAGACTTGGCCCACGCCCGCATTACCATGAATTCTCGTGTCCTTTGGAGTGTCCAGCGAGTGAAGGAATATTTGTACGAGATCTCATGCTAACAGAACCTTGCCCATTCCGGGCACAACAACACACAAAACATCGGGAGGTATCAGCCTATGCCAAAAGTTAGAAAAGACAACAAAGGCCGCAACCTGCGGCCAGGAGAAACACAACGCTCAGACGGCAGCTATATGTTTGTCTATAAGCTGGGTAAGAAGAAAAAGTACATTTATGATTTTGACCTTGCCAGCCTGCGGGCCAAAGAAAAGGTTCTCAACCGTGACAGCGAAGACGGTATTCGCACCCAGGAGGCTATGAAAATCACCCTAAATGATATGTTCAAAGTCCTCATGGATACGAAGATCCAGTTAAAGGCTTCTACACGGGCGAATTACGAATATCTTTGGAGCAACTATGTGAAGGATGAGCCGTTTGCCAACATTCCCCTGCCCAACATCCGAAAGAGCGACATCCTGACATTTTACACGAAGCTTTTGAAAAAAGGCTTTGCGGTCAATTCCTTGGAAAGCATCAATAACCTGATTCACCCCACGCTTGAATTGGCGGTCGATGATGACTACATCCGAAAAAATCCAAGCAAAGGCGTCTACCGCTCTCTCAAAACAGAGGGAGCCGGGGCGCCCCCGAAGAAAAGAATCGCGCTGACCATGACACAGCAGAAGAACTTCCTTCGGTTCATTTCCAAGTCACCGATGTATAGCCACTGGCTGCCTGTCATGGTCGTACTGCTCGGTACGGGAATGCGTGTTGCGGAATGTACCGGCTTAACTAAAAATGATGTGGACCTGGAGAACAACACCATCTCTGTCAATCACAACTTGATCTATCGCGTGATTGATGGGAAAGCAGGTTTTCATATCACCACCCCTAAAACGGCCAGCGGCACCCGCACCATCCCTATCCTGTATCCGCAGGTTGCTGAACAGCTCCGCACATTGATTGAAGTCATGGACACACTCTATCCGGAAGACCTTGTGATGAATGGGTATCACGGTTTCCTTTTTAGGAATCGGGAAGGTTACTTTCTCAGTGCCCATAATATCAATCGGGCCATCCAGCGTATCTCCATCGCCTACAACGCCGAAGAAATGGATCAGGCTGAACTGGAAGATCGTGAGCCGGAACTGCTGCCGCATTTTAGCGTACATAACATGAGACACACATTCTGCACGCGGCTCTGTGAAAGCACCAACGACATCAAGTTTATCCAGCAAGTGATGGGCCACGCTGATTTTTCCACAACTATGGATATTTACACGCATATTACGCAAGAAAACATGAGGGAAAAAGCAGAGGCAATCAAGGGTAATTTGGTGCTAATGTGAAAATTGCAAAAAAGGGCAAATCCGCATAAAAAACACGGATTTGCCCTTCATTTTGGCCCGTCTGATGCCGTCTGATTTCAAGCAAAAGTTGTAGAAAAGTTGTAGTTGTAAGCCCTTTTTGCTACATCTTGTGCCGTCCGGTTTCGTCAGACACTATATATTGTGGAATTTTAGTCCAAGGGCTTCATCGTGGGGAGCAAAATTTGGCTCCTTTCATCCTGCCCCATGCCGCTCTGTAAGGCTTCAAAGCCCGCACAATCCTCGATTCGTGAAATTTTTTTCATTCGTCTCGTGTCCTCTTGTGCCGTCCTTTTCGCTGCAAAAGTTGTAGAAAAGTTGTAAAAAGTTGTAGTGCGCCTGTTATGGCATATCGCTGGCACAGGAATGGGCAAATGCTGTGTTTCTCAGGATGTTGTTCTACCATGAACTCTACGCAAAGAACGGCTTGATCGTTTAACCGCAGACGCATACATTATTATATAATAACCTTCAAGCCCATCCAAGTCAACGATTTTATCGAAACATTTTATTACTTTTATTACCCCGCCTTTAATACATAATACATAATAAAGAGGAGACTGTCATGCCAGAATACCAACTTCAAATTAAACAAGTGGTAGATTACCCACGATGCCGGATTTATCGTGAGTTCATCCACAAAC
>ENA-ORTQ01001535-ORTQ01001535.1-human-gut-metagenome-genome-assembly--contig:-NODE-1535-length-24004-cov-6.323730_pt1 | contig 24004 bp, 6 predicted proteins | sample MGYA00241912_ERZ509188 | MGnify/ENA primary metagenome ERZ509188 (study PRJEB26280, sample SAMEA2338849) | human gut metagenome | biome: human gut; feature: human-associated habitat; material: faeces...
TATTTTAGCAGATTTTAGCTCGCTTGGCTAGATGTTAAGTTAATGACATTGGACAGCTTGTCCCCCTTAACAATCTCCCTCCGCCGAGCTGAGCCAGCTCGACCGCAATTTGCCTGCGGCATGGTTATCCTTCCAGTTTTGTATAATCTGGTATGAGTGTATCGAGTGGAATCCGCTCTTCGTCTGCTTCCCAGCAAAATGTTTCGATAAGCTTCCTCCAGACGGTATTCCCTGCTTCGCAAGGACGCTGTAAAATTTGCAACAACTGCTGCTTCTCTTCTGAACTCAAAATCCAGAATGTCTTTTTACCAAGCGAGCCCTCTTTGCAATAACTGGCATCGAAAAAACAAATTCTCGCCATCTTCGTTGCTTCCTCCGGAAAACGATGGTTATAAAGTTTGAAATAATTCCTACCAATCCGATCGGGATTAATAACGAAACAGAAATGCTCTGGTTCTGCCCGATAAACTGTTGCAAATTCCGGCAAGTTTTCCCCTAAATGAGCATCTACAGCGTATGCCTCGCAAAGTTCCAAATCTTCCGCATCATACAGCGATAGGATTCTTTCAGAAACATCTTTCTCCACCAGCATGATTTTCATTCCCCTTCTTGTTTCAAAAATCCGTTTATAAACGAAAAAGCACGCTGATAAAAACCAACGTGCTTTTAAAAATATGGTCGAGGTGACAGGATTCGAACCTGCGGCCCCTACGTCCCGAACGTAGTGCTCTACCAAACTGAGCCACACCTCGTTGATGAACTTTGTCGTTTTCTTCAAGCGACTTATATAGTATATCACAGTCTAGAAAAAAAGTCAAGCATTTTTTCTCTTTTTTTCTTTTTTTAAGAAGAAAAACGTCTATCTTGCAAAAAAGAAAGTAGTCACTCGAATTTTCTGCAAGTTATCGCACTTCTTTTTTCAAAAAATAGGGGAACGCAGTTGCATTCCCCTGTGTATTTCGTATGAATTTTGCTAATTTCTTATGGACGCAATCCCAATCCGCCCTCCAGCGTAATGGTTTCGCCAGTCATATACTTGAAATCCGGTGATGCCAGCTGTACACAAACACGGCCAATTTCCTGTTCTGCATCGCCCAGATGTCCCATCGGCGGCATCTTCACATTTTTCTCAAATGCATCCGGATATGCTTTCTGGAACTGTTCCAGCTGTGCTGTCCATGCCAGCGGGCAAACAATGTTGACATTGATATGATCCCGTCCCCATTCTGTCGCTGCAACACGGGTCAAACCACGAATGCCTTCCTTTGCGGCAGCATACGCACACTGTCCATAGTTTCCGAACAGTCCTGCTCCAGACGCAAAGTTAATGACAGAACCCTGTGTTTCTTTCAGATAAGGATAGCAAGCCTGCATATAGTGGAAAGTTGCATACAGACCAGAATACATTGCCAGATCGAATTGTTCTGTGGTGTGGTCTGCCAAGGTTACACCAGAGGCGGAAGCCTGTGCATTGTTAATCAGCACATGAATTGCTCCGAATGCAGCAACTGCCTGTTCCACAACCTGCTTGACAACGGCTGCATTATCTGCTCCAGCGTGCACATCTGCTTGTACAGGCAATACCGAAATGCCATACAGACGTTCGAGTTCTTCTTTTGCATCGGTCAACTTCTTTACGTTTCTGCCGGTAATGACAAGGTTTGCACCCTCTTTTGCAAATGCGGTTGCAATGCCGTAGCCAATCGAACCGCACTTGCCGTCACTCAAAACGGCTCTGCCTGCTCCGGTGATAATCACTGTTTTTTTCGTGAAAAAGCCCATGGTCAAAATTTCCTTTCTATGGTTTTCAAACGGTTATACGGATAACACTGTTATTATACCATAGTTCGGCTATATTTGCAAATGATTTTTTGTAAGGATGTCTGATTGTTGGTCAATGCTCTTAGGGAAACCATCTGCGTGCGGTTCGGCAGAATCGCTTCGCTGTCTGCCTTTGTGCTGTTCGCCGGAGTGTCCGAATTGCCTATGAATCTTGCTTGAATTCGGATGCATTGCAAATGATTTTTTGTAAGGACGTGTGATTGTTGGTCAGTGCTCTTAGGGAAACCATCTGCGTACGGTTCGGCAGAATCGCTTCGCTGTCTGCCTTTGTGCTGTTCGCCGGAGTGTCCGAATTGCCTATGAATCTTGCTTGAATTCGGATGCATTGCAAATGATTTTTTGTAAGGACGTGTGATTGTTGGTCAGTGCTCTTAGGGAAACCATCTGCGTACGGTTCGGCAGAATCGCTTCGCTGTCTGCCTTTGTGCTGTTCGCCGGAGTTGCGTTGTCCGAATTGCTTATGAATCTTTCTTAGATTGCAGTTTGCTTGAAGTTTTTTTGTTTTTAGAATGGCGAACAGCAATTTCCCTGCTTCTCTTAGATTACAATATCATCTCATCAATACGTTCGTTAAGGGGGACAGCTTGTCCCCCTATTTAGAGGAAGCCCTGCCCTTTTGTCCCTTCGGGACATTTCCCCACACTGTGGGGAATCACCCCCTCCGCCGAGTTGAGCCAGCTCGACCGCAGTCGCCTGCGGCGTGCAATTTTGCGATGTTGCTGCATCATTGGTTATATTTTTATGGCACAGAATTTTGACGTTCTGCAAATGTTGCTTCCTGTCCGGATGCCTTCTTTGCGTAATATGTCAGAATCGCTACAGCATCCTCTACCGTTAAATCGTCCAAAGTTCCGTTCACATCCCCTTGAATCAGCTGCCAATACCGCAAAGAATTTTCCCGTCCAGCGGCTTTCTTTGCATAAGTGGTCAGCACCAGAACCGCATCTTCCACATCTACCACGCCATCTTCATTGATATCGCCCCATTTTGCATGTGGGTATGCATAATCTGGATAAGTAATCGTTCCTTGTTCTTCCAACAGCCCCATTAATGCAGCAGTAACACGATTCAACAACCCCTGCGGGATCGTTTCTTCTTTCGACAATTCTAATATCGTAGCTGCTACTTCTGCAATATCGGTTTCATTTGCTGCTTTCGCACAAGTTTCAATCGCTTGCAGCTGTGCTGTGTCCATTTCTTGTTCTTTCGGCAGCATGATTGCATGCAGATTCACATTGTGAAACGCACCCTTTTCCCCAGTTAACTGTGTGGCATCCAGCCATTCCGTGCTACCCTGATCCAAAATATAACTCTGTCCTGGCTGGGCAGAAAACTGCATGCTATAATTATTAGCATCGAAATCTTCTTCAATGGTCAAATAGCCGTTTTGCCAGGTTTGATTCTTCTTGATTTTCATCGACAATACCACAGAAAATCGCTCATTCTTCTGCAAGGAAACCGTCTCCGGCAGGGTAATTTCCTGATAACCAAATCCGCCGGAATGCCCTGTGGTATCCAATAACAGTTCGCCATCGGTCGGGTCAGTTGCTGTTTCTGACAGGCGATAAACCTGAATCTGATATTTTGGATTATTGCCATTATAACTAGTCTGATAAAAGCCCACACGAGACAGCGTTTCGTCCTCTTCTGCCCGAAAAACATTTGCCACAGAATCAAACGAATACGCAACGCTATACCCTGCACCGTCATAATAATAGATGTTTCCGCTGTCTTCCCATGGTTCAAAGGTAAAGCTTGCATACTCGCCTAGACTGGTATCTTCATAAGAAATCCAGAAATAGCCATCATCTAATTTTCCATCGCCCCAGCTATTTTTTACCAGCCACGCACCGTTATTTTCCGGCTGTTCTTTCGGATCAAAGTTTTCCTTTGCATAGTTATCGTCCCAGCCCACCAGTAAAACCGCATGGTTCGCATTGTAATAACTGGAATCGCTCTGATAATACGCATATGTCGTTCCGTTGTCATAATAATTTGCACCATCGCTATGAAACGCAACATATATGCCGCCGTTCTGCATCATGCGTTTTTTAATCGTTTCCCGTTCGCTTTTTGTTTGCACGCTGAGCATGGTTTCTGAACCTGTCATTCGATAAGCAGCCTGCTTCCGCTGATATTCCGAATGAAATCCAGAACAGCCCTGATAGGGTAAATAGGCTTCTTCCTGAACGCCGACAGTGCTGAGGAAAAACGAGGCATGCAGGGCATTTCCGCCGGATGCTCCCTTTTTTGCCTGAATAATGGCATCGCCATAAGTTGGGCTGAGTGGCTGCGGGTCGGGCGTATAGAGAAAATAGCCAACCTGCTCTTCGGACAAGTCCATATCATTGATATTATCCAAATCGGTTTCATAATATTTCAGCAGGTGACTTTCTGCTGCCCCCAGCGTTGCAAACGCCCAGCACATACCATCAGAACCCTGATCTTTTACAGAAGTGATAATACCCTGCTCCCGCAAATCATAGGATTCCGGTACAGTATCCGTTTCTGCTGCACTGCCATACAGCGGTTGTTCCCCATCGCTGTTTTCAAAGGCGATAGCTGCTCCCTGTAAGGGCAAATACCCATCCTCGGAATCGGCATCCGCAAAATCAGAAACACAGTTCGCCTGCACGGTCTTTCGAGGTGACGTTTTCGCAGATGCTGCCACCTTAGAAATCGGCATGGAACCTGCAAACAAACAGACTGCTGTACAAAACGCAAAAATACCTTTATATGGAAATTTCATAAAACAACCCTTTCTATTCTCCTACAATTGCCCCAAAATCGAGGAACTTTTCTTTTGTATTTTGTCTATTGTACCATAGTTTCAGCATGTTCGTCAATATCCTTTTCACAAGAACCCCAAAAAGCACGCTGAAAAACAAAAGACCGCTGGCATTTCTGCCAACGGTCTTTCTGCTGTCTATTTTCCCGGTTGTCGGTCAGAGCGATTTGATTACCAAATCCCTCCAGTCAGTCGGTTTACACCTTCTGATTCTTCTTCCGTTTCGGCTTGCTTGCTGCTGCAAACAAGAATGCTGCACTGCCAGTGATGACAATCGGAAGCATCCGATCATCTGCTGTCTTCGGTGTCGTCTTCGTGCTGCCGCTGCTGCTGCCGCCGGAAGAGGTCTTGCCAGAACCAGAAGAAGATGTCGTTTTCTTCTTCGTTGTCGAAGAAGAATCATCCTTCGTAGTTGTAATTGTGGTCGTTGTCGTAGTAGTGGTAGTTGTTGTTGTCGTTGTAGTAGAAGTTGTTGTTTTAGAATCTGTACCACCGTGTACATCACTTGTACCAGTAGAGGCTGTTGTTTCTGTTACGGTTGTAACAGTCGTTTCTTCTGGTTGTGTTTCAGTAACTTCTTCGGTAGTCGTTGTTGTGGTAGTTGTCTGATAGTTGATAATCGGATCACCGTTGTTGACTTCAAAGGTAATATCTGCAATGGTCTGGTCTTCCGGATAAATGATTTCTACCGGATAAATGGTATCCGACAGTACATAGCCATCTGCGGTTGCCAGTTCCTTTACATAATAGTTACCAGCCGGCAGCGTATCTTCAAACAAGATTGTGCCGTCTTCCTGTGCATTGGCAATACCGATGCAGCTGTCACTCGGAACAACTGTACCATCCAAGAGCGGAATGTCCTGAGCGGTATACAAGCCAAACTGTACCATGGTAATATCACCAGCATTGCCTTCCAACTGCTTGGAGAGGTGAATCTGGCAACGAATGATATCGTTTGTGATTTCCAAGTTTGCAGTGTCGCCTTCATTGGTGGTGAAGTCGATGACATACGGTTCTGTGCTCATCACATAGCCGCTGACAGTCTGCATTTCCTGTACAGTGTAATAATCGCCGTTCAGGATGCTGCTTTCTGCATAGCCGTTTTCGTCTGTAATCACAGTTTCTACCAGATTTCCATCTGCATCATAGATGCCGAAGGTTACGCCAGCCATATCGTGCGGGTCATACTGAATCGTATAGATGCCATCTTCAGACTGCGTTGCAGATGCAGCAACTGGAGCAATCTTATGAATGGTAATCGTCCGTTCCGGAATGGTGGTTTCGGTCGTGGTTTCTTCTGTGGTTACTTCTTCGGTGGTCGTTTCTTCTTCCGTGGTAGTCACTTCCTCAGTTGTAGTCACTTCTTCTGTCGTAGTGACTTCTTCTGTGGTGGTTACTTCCTCGGTGGTCGTGATTTCTTCAGTAGTTGTAACTACTTCTGTTGTCGTTGTTTCTTCTGTGGTTGTGATTTCTTCTGTAGTAGTGGTGGTTGTAGTCGTTGTGGTTGTAGTAGTGGTTGTCGTTGTGGTGGTTGTAGTCGGTTTGGTTGTTGTGGTTGTGGTTGTCGTTGTAGTCGGTTTTGTTGTTGTGGTAGTTGTTGCTTCGGTGGTTGTCGTTGTTGTGGTGGTGGTTGTCGGTTTTGTTGTTGTAGTAGTTGTTGCTTCGGTGGTCGTTGTTGTTGTGGTGATTGTCGGTTTTGTTGTTGTAGTAGTTGTCGCTTCGGTGGTCGTTGTTGTGGTGGTGGTTGTCGGTTTTGTCGTTGTGGTAGTTGCTTCGGTGGTGGTTGTCGTGGTTGTAGTCGGTTTTGTCGTTGTGGTAGTTGCTTCGGTGGTGGTTGTCGTGGTTGTAGTCGGTTTTGTCATTGTAGTAGTAGTTTCCGTGGTGGTTGTCGTGGTTGTAGTCGGTTTTGTCGTTGTAGTAGTTGCTTCGGTGGTGGTTGTCGTGGTTGTAGTCGGTTTTGTTGTTGTGGTAGTAGTTTCTGTGGTGGTTGTCGTTGTTTCCGTGGTGGTCGTTGTAGTGGTTTCGGTTGTTGTCTTTGCAACGTCTACCATAACAATCTGATCAACCGCTGTATATACGGTTTCAGTGATGTTTCCAGCCTCATCCTTCTGGTAAGTTACCAGATTCAGAACGCCGTTTTCATCAAACAGGAAGTCAATGGATTCTGCCAGTTCATAGCCATCCGGAGCTTGTTTTTCCTGCAAGGTGTAAATCGTACCAATCTGCAAGCCCGTGATGGTGTGCGACTTGCCTTCTTCGGATACCCAAGAATCCAGCGTGTAGGTTTTGCCATCCTTTGCGGTGTAAGTAACCGTCAGATGTGCACCGCCGATTTCCTTGCCGCTGATGTCCTGCTTGCTGATTTCTGCCTGGGTCTTTTCATCCTGCATCACAACTTCATCCACAGAACCATCTTCGCTGACAGTAAAGGTCACATCTTCCGCAGTCAGATAGCCATCCGGAGCGGTGATTTCTACCAGTCGGTAGGTTGCACCAGCGGTCAAAACGCCTTCCAGATAATGCGGCTGATCGGTGGATACCCAGCTTTCAACCAGCTGACCATCTGCATCATACAAGGAGAGCTGTGCACCTGGCAATTCTTCGCCAGTGGTCAGATCCTGCTTGCTGATGGATACCTTTGTGGTGTCATCCTGCATAGTTACCGTCTGCAACTTGCCGTCTGTACCAATGGTAAAGACAACATCTTCTGCATATGCATAACCATTCGGTGCACCAACTTCATGCAGCGTATAGGTTTCGCCTGCGGTCAGTTTTGCTTCGATGTAGTGTGCATCTGTACCAGATACCCATTCTTCTACCACGCTGCCATTCTGATCCAGAATCTGGAGCGTTGCACCTGGGATTTCCTGAGAACCAGTCAAATCCTGCTTGCTGATGGAAACCTTTGTGGTATCATCCTTCATCGTAATCACACCGCCAGCATCGTTGCCATTTACAGTAACCTTGCCTGCTTCGTCTACGGTAAAGGTAATGGATTCTGCAACGGTATAACCGTTCGGAGCGGTTTCTTCTGTCAGAGTGTAAGTGCCAGCATCCAGATGAACCAGTTTCGGTGTCTTCTCTGATACCCATTCTGCAACGGTCTTGCCAGCTGCATCGGTAATCTTGAGGCTTGCACCTTCCAGTTCGTCCGTGCCGTTGATTGCCTGCTTGCTGATGGCAATTTCGCCTTCGGCTGCGTCACGCATTACAACTTCTGTCAGACTGCCGTCCTTGTTTACTGTGAATGTTACTGCTTCTGCAACCTGATAGCCATCCGGAGCGGTCACTTCTACCAGCTTATACTTGCCGCCAGCAGTCAGCTTGCCATTGATGACATGTGCTTCTGTGCCGGATGTCCAAGCATCCACTTCGGTTTCTGTGGTTTCGCCCAGTGCATTTTCAGTTACTTCATACAGTTTCAGTTCTGCCCCAGCCAGTTCATCCGAACCAGTCAAGGTCTTCTTGCTGATGGATACCTTGGTCACATCGTCCTTCATGACAACCTGACCGTTGACATCTTCGCCGTTTACGGTAATCTTACTGCTCTTTTCTACGGTGAAGGAGATTTCTTCCGCATAGCCATAGCCATCCGGTGCATTGGTTTCCTTCAGAATGTAAGTTTCCCCTGCGGTCAGCTTTTCCTGTACGGTATGCGGCTGATCGGTGGAGATCCATTCCTCTACAACCTTGCCATTCTTGTCCAGAATCTGGAGGGTTGCACCCGGAACTTCTTCGCCACTGGTGAGATCCTGCTTGCTGATGGTTACCTTTGCAACGTCATCCTTCATGACAACTGTACCATTGACATCCTTGCCGTCTACTGTAACAGTGCCATTCTTTTCTACCATAAAGGTAATGTCTTCTGCATAAGCGTAGCCTTCCGGTGCATTTTCTTCATGCAGTGTGTAGGTTTCGCCTGCAATCAATTTGCCTGTAAATTCGTGCGGCTGGTCGCCAGACGTCCATGTTTCAACAACCTTGCCATTCTTGTCCAGAATCTGGAGGGTTGCACCCGGAACTTCTTCGCTGCCAGTTACAGACTGCTTGCTGATGGTTACCTTGGTCACATCATCCTTCATGACAACCTGACCATTGACATCCTCGCCGTTGACGGTGACCTTACCAGTCTTGTCAATGGTAAAGGTGATGTCTTCTGCATACGCATAACCATCCGGTGCGTTTTCTTCGTGCAGGGTATAGGTTGTATCAGCGTTCAGAACACCCTTCAGAACATAAGCGTTCTTGGTGGAGATCCACTTTGCAACCTGTTCGCCGTTTTCGTCCAGAATCGAGAGGGTTGCCCCTTCTACTTCTGTCGTTCCGGTGATATCCTGCTTGCTGATGGAAACTTCTGTTGCCGCATCCTTCATGACAACAGTTGTAACTTCGCCCTTTTCATCCACAGTGAATTCGACATCTTCGGCATAAGTATAGCCATCCGGTGCACCTTCTTCGTGGAGGGTGTAAGTCTTGCCAGCAACCAACTTTTCGTTGATTTCGTGCGGCTTGTCGGTGGAAGTCCATTCTTCGATGACCTTACCGGTTTCATCCTTGACCTGAAGCTTTGCTCCCGGAATTTCCTTGTCGCCAGTAATGTCCTGCTTGCTGATGGATACCTTGGTGGTATTATCTTTCATCACGATAATGCCGCCAGCATCTACATCTTCGCCGTTTTCGTTCTTTACTGTAACCTTGCCGTTCTTGTCAACGGTAAAGGTCATGGATTCTGCCAATACATAGCCGTCCGGAGCGGTTTCTTCTGTCAAAGTGTAAGTGCCAGCATCGAGCTGAACCAGTTTCGGTGTCTTCTCTGATACCCATTCTGCAACGGTCTTGCCAGCTGCATCAGTAATCTTGAGTTTTGCACCTTCGAGTTCTTCTGTGCTGTTGACAGACTGCTTGCTGATGGCGATTTCGCCCTCGACTGCGTCATGCATGGTTACCTCTGTCAGAGTACCATCCTTGTTTACGGTGAATGTCACTGCTTCTGCAACCTGATAGCCGTCCGGAGCGGTGATTTCTACCAGTTTATACTTGCCGCCAGCAATCAGCTTGCCGTTAATCACGTGAGCTTCTGTGCCGGATGTCCAAGCATCCACTTCGGTTTCTACCGTTTCGCCCTGTTCGTTTTCGGTTACTTCGTACAGTTTCAGTTCTGCACCAGCCAGTTCATCCGAACCAGTCAGTGCCTTTTTGCTGATGGATACCTTTGTGACATCGTCCTTCATGGTAACTTCGGTTACCTTGTTGGTCTTGTCTACGGTAAACTTCACATCTTCGGAATATGCATAACCATTCGGAGCATTTTCTTCATGGAGCGTATATTCCTTACCTGCAATCAGCTTGCCGTTGATTTCGTGCGGCTTGTCAGTCGATGTCCATTCTTCTACAACATCACCGTTTTCATCCTTAATCTGGAGCGTTGCTCCCGGGATTTCGTTGTCGCCAGTGATGTCCTTCTTGCTGATGGTTACCTTAGTGACATCGTCCTTCATGGTAACTTCGGTTACCTTGCCGGTTTCGTCTACGGTAAACTTCACATCTTCAGAATATGCATATCCATCCGGAGCATGCTCTTCATGGAGCGTATATTCCTTACCTGCAATCAGCTTACCGTTGATTTCGTGCGGCTGGTCGGTCGATGTCCATTCGTCTACAACATCACCGTTTTCATCCTTAATCTGGAGGGTTGCTCCTGGGATTTCGTTGTCGCCAGTGATGTCCTTCTTGCTGATGGATACCTTAGTCACATCGTCCTTCATGGTAACTTCGGTTACCTTGCCGGTTTCGTCTACGGTAAACTTCACATCTTCAGAATATGCATATCCATCCGGAGCATGCTCTTCATGGAGCGTATATTCCTTACCTGCAATCAGCTTACCGTTGATTTCGTGCGGCTGGTCGGTCGATGTCCATTCGTCTACAACATCACCGTTTTCATCCTTAATCTGGAGGGTTGCTCCTGGGATTTCGTTGTCGCCAGTGATGTCCTTCTTGCTGATGGTTACCTTGGTCGTATCATCTTCCATGAGAACCGTACCATTGACATCTTCGCCGTTTACGGTTACCTTGCCTGCTGCATCCACAACAAATTCAATGGATTCTGCAACCGTGTAACCATCTGGAGCGGTTTCTTCTGTCAAGGTATACGTACCAGCATCCAGCTGAATGGTCTTTGGTGTGCTGTCGGATACCCATTCTGCAACGGTCTTGCCGTCTGCATCGGTAATCTTCAGGCTTGCACCTTCGAGTTCTTCCGTGCCATTGACTGCACGCTTGCTGATGACAACATCACCCAACGCTGCATCATACATGGTTACCTGACCATTTACATCTTCGCCATTTACCAGAACCTTGCCGGTCTTGTCAATGGTAAAGGTAATGGATTCTGCAACCTGATAGCCATCCGGAGCGGTGATTTCCACCAGTTTGTAAGTGCCGCCAGCAATCAGTGCACCTTCTATCACGTGTGCTTCTGTGCCAGATGTCCAAGCATCCACTTCCAGTGTAACCTCGCCCTGATCGTTCTGGGTTACATAGTACAGTTTCAGCTCTGCACCAGCCAGTTCATCCGAACCAGTCATTGCCTTTTTGCTGATGGATACCTTTGTGACATCATCCTTCATGATGATAACATCGTTTTCATCCTTGTTTGCTGCATCTACTGTGATTGTGCCGTTCTTTTCAACCGTAAAGGTGATATCTTCGGCATACGCATAACCATCCGGAGCGTTCTCTTCGTGGAGCGTATAGGTCTTACCTGCAATCAGCTTTCCGCTGATGTCATGCGGCTTGTCGGAGGATGTCCATTCTTCGATGATATTATCGTTTTCATCCTTAACCTGGAGGGTTGCTCCCGGTACTTCGTTCTCACCGGTAATATCTCGCTTGTCAATGGATACCTTTGTGACATCATCCTTCATGATGATCACGCCGTTTTCATCCTTATTTGCTGCGTCTACTGTAATTGTGCCGTTCTTTTCAACCGTAAAGGTGAAATCTTCAGCATACGCATAACCATCCGGAGCATTCTCTTCGTGGAGCGTATAGGTCTTACCAGCAATCAGCTTTCCGCTGATGTCATGCGGCTTGTCGGAGGATGTCCATTCTTCAACGACCTTACCAGCTTCATCCTTTACCTGGAGGGTTGCTTCCGGTACTTCGTTCTCACCGGTAATATCTCGCTTGTCAATGGATACCTTTGTGACATCATCTTTCATGACGATCACGCCGTTTTCGTCCTTGTTTGCTGCATCTACTGTGATCGTGCCGTCCTCTTCAACCGTAAAGGTGATATCTTCGGCATATGCATAACCATCCGGAGCAGCAGTTTCTTTCAGCGTATAAGTTCCAGTCGGCAAGCCAACAATGTTCTTTGCAGCATCGCTGGATGTCCACTGAACACCATTGCCCACTGCTGTCAAATCTGTGTCTGCAGCAGCAATTGCATCCCACTGTTCTGTGGTCAGGTCATCATTGGTCAGGGTCAAGGTTGCTCCTGCAACTTCGTTTTCGCCAGTGATGTCCCGCTTGTCAATTTGAATTGCAGAACGTTCGTCCTTGATGGTCAAGGTCTTTCCATCTTCGGACTTTTCAACTTCGCCGTTTGTTACTTCCGATACGGTTGTTACAACGCCATTCTTTACAACAAAGGTAAAGGTGGAAATCGTTGTGAATCCGTTCGGAGCTGTGATTTCTTCCAGTTCATACGTGCCATCTGGCAAAGCAGAAATGGTAACATTTCCCTTGAATGTTGCGGATGTCGTATCTTCTGTAATCTTGGTTGCACCAATCTGAACACCGTTCAGCGTTACATTTTCATCCTTTGCAGTCAGCTTGAATTCTGCTTCTTCTGCTGCAATGTTTCCGCCGTCAAGTGCTTCCTTGTTAATTTGAATGGTGCTTGCTTCGTTGGTAATGGTAATAATCGAACGATCCTGACCGTCTGTGGATACCTGATTATTTACAGATATTGCACCATTTGCAGAAACGGTTACAGCCCATTTCTGTGTCGTTGCGAGGTAACCAGCCTTAGCGGAAACTTCGGAAACTTCATAAGTTCCAGCCGGTAAGCCCTTAAAGGTCATGGATTCTCCGGTAGAAGTCCAAACCAAAACGGTTGCATCTTCTGCGGAAATCAGGTCTGCTACTGCATCGCCATTCAGCTTTACACTCGACCAGTCAACATTTGCATCGTCTGCCTTTAATTGCAGCGTTGCACCTGTCAAAGCGTTGCCATCCTGATCGACCTTTTGAATGGTCAATTCACCCAACTTGTTGTTGACAACTTTTTTCGAAACAGGAATTTGATTTCCTTCATCATCAAATATTGCTTTCGTTAAAATAACATCCTGCACATCTGATGATTTCAAGTAATCGGTCGGAGCAGAAACTTCTGACAATTCATACTCGATCGCCGGCAAGCCGGTAATCTTCATTTCTGCATCGGTCGAAACGAACTGAATGCCCTGTCTGCCATCTACGGTTACCTTCTGATCTTCGGTCAGCGGCTTGCCATCAATCTGAACATCGTCCAGATTCAGCGGATCTGTGGTCTTGCTGAGCAGCTGCAAGGTTGCACCAGCCAAGAACGCATCACTGCCATCCTTCTTGGAAATGGTCAGTTCTGCCCGATAATCCTTCATGACAACTGTTCCATTCAAGTCAGCACCAGTTGTTTTGTCAACAACCTTGCCATCAGAGCCAATGATAAAGGTAATGTCTTCAGAATAAGCATAGCCATTCGGAGCAACGGTTTCTGTTAAGGTGTAAGTGCCAGCCGGCAGACCAACAATGTTAGTCGGCTCTACTCCGGATACCCAATAAACACCATTGCCGGCTTCTGTCAATGTAAGGTCAACGTTTTCATTTGAGAGGTTAAAGTTCTCAAATGCGATTTTCTGCCACTGTTCTGCAGTCAGGTCTTTGTTGGTCAGGGTCAGGGTTGCTCCCGGCAACTCTTCATCATTTGCAGCATCAACCTTGCTAATACTTACTTCTGTCCGCTTATCGTTGACAGAAATAATATTTTCATCTTCCTTGATGGTAATCGAACCATCTTCTCTGGAAGCAGTAATGACTTTTCCACCCTTTACTTCAAAGGAGAATGCTGTTACAACGGTATAGCCATTCGGAGCAGCATCTTCGGTCAAGAAATACTTGCCATCCGGAACATTTTCCAGTTTCGTACTGATAAATTCCTCGGTTGTCCAAATAATGCTATCCCTTGTCTGTGTCAGAACATTTCCGTCAGTCAATATGATCTTACTCAGATCTATGGTCTGACCTTCCTGCGGTGTCAACTTCATTTTTGCATCTGGCAAGTTGACTCTGCTGGATTCCTCGATGTCAATGTCATGCTTGTTGATGATAATGGTTGTTCCTATCACGACATCACAAACTGCAAGAGTGATATTACTTTCTGTTCCATTGTAATAGAAGTAGCTATCTGCTGCATCTGCGTCAACCGTGTCTGTTGTTCCTGTAGTATTGGCAATTGTTCCATCGGTCAGCGTAAAGGTTGCCGTACCTTTTGCGACTTTATAGGTCTTTTTATCGGTTTCAGAAGTAAATTCACTTCCGTTTTCTTCCAAGGTGTAATCGCCATCCGGCAATCCCTTGATGACAGCATCAGTACCGGTAGAAATCCACTGAATACCAATTTGCTTCTTATTTCCATCCAAAACAGCGGTGCTGTTTTCCAGTGTAACCTTACTCCAATCGACATCATTTTCAGAGGTCAGGGTCAGGATTGCACCTGCAAGTTCCGTTTGCTTTTTGATGTCGTACTTGCCGATGGTGATAGAAGATTCCTTCGAGTCATAAGCAGTCAACTCGGAAGTCCAAACGTTTGTATCAACGAGAACGGCATTATTGTGAACATCAACATCTTCTCTTGTGTCATCCGACAAAACGATTTGACCGTTTGCGTTGACGGTGAAAGAAATTGGTGTCATGGTAGCATAGCCAGTCGGAGCGGTGGTTTCTACCAGAACATATTCCATATTTTCTGCGAGATTGGCAGTGATTTTGTCTGTAATATTTTCTTGAATTGCAGACAAAGTCGTTTCCTGTCCGTTCTGATATGCTTCATATGCAAGTTTGGTATAAATTGCAAACTTTGCACCTGTCAGTGCTGCACCGTCCTTGTCTGCAAGGTCTTTCTTGACCAATGTCCGTGTAACACTTACAGTCTTATTGGTAACAGAAACTGCACCAGTCGGAGCGTTGTCAAATCGACCATCCAGCAGCACTGCACCATAAACAGCAGCACTGTCCGAACCATTTACAGTATAATAAGCGGTATATTCTTTATAAACTTTGTCGTCCTTCTCGCTCTTTGCAATACCATCTGTGAATGGGTTACCACCCTTGTCACATTCTGCAATGTAATACATTCCAGCATCCGGTTCTGTATCGGTCTTCGCCAGCAGTTCCTTAAAGGTAGTAGAAGGAGCATCCTTTGTTAATGCATGCACATAATCTTTGACATCACCATACAGTTTCAGATTGCCCTCTGCATCCTGTACATACAGACCAACATAGAAGGTATCATCCCAGTCAGTCAGCTTGGTGCTGTTCTGCAATACCGTCTTGTCGACAGTAATCGAACCAACTGCATGGTCTGTCTGTTTCCGGTTTTGAATTGCGGTTTGCTTGATGCAATCATCCACCGTCAACGGTTCATCCGCATCCGTCTTTCCGAACTGTGTCGGGAGATAATAAACGGTGCTGGTTGTTGTATTGGTTTCTGCATCGGTTGTTTCTCGAGTATCCACATTTGGATATTCTACAATGTAACTTATTTCGTCCTTGGTTACCTTGTCGCCCTGCTTCAAGATATTTCCATTGCTATCCAATTCAAACAGATAGTAATAGGTATTTTCTTTCAGGTTGTAGTCTTCACTAAAGGAAACCGTCTTACCAGCTGCAACTTTCTGCGACTTGCCAACCATGGTCAGACCTGCAAGGTCATCGTTGGTCAACTCTTCCTTATCAGAACTGTACAATGCAAAGTAATAAGTTCCATTTTCCAGACCCTCGCCGTTTACAACTTTCTTTGCCTGAATCTGATAAGTTGCGGATTCTTCGTTGGTAATCTTTGCAGTCTTTGGAACATTTACATCATCCAATTTAATTGCATGATCCTTACCAGCAGAATCGCCATAAGTAACCTTGTAATCCAGATAGCTGTCTGTTACTGGATTGCCCTTTGCATCCGTTTCCAATACATACCAGTTTCGCTGAATCGGAACTTCGTCAAAGGTTACAGTATCCGTTGCACCCGTCTTAGAACCCGTCAAGGTTACTGTCTGCAAATCGCCATACTTCACATACGCACCATCCTTGGTCTTATAGAACAAACCAAAGTAGAACGTATCTGTTGTGTTAAATGGAGATTTGAAGGTCTTTTCCACGGTAATCTTACCGTACTGAATTTCGTTCAGGAATGGAACAACTGCAACTTTTTGACCTTCAGAATAAGTTACACCAATTCCGCTATCTCCACTAGCAGCACTGGTCGGCATATTCTTTTTCGGGTCTTTCGATGCACTTGCAACATCTGTTGCCGGGAATGGTTCGCCAACTGCAACATTGACATTGTCCTTAATCACACCATTTTCATCGGTTTCAAAGACATAGAGATTCTTCTTTGCCGATGCCGGAATGTTGGTAAAGGTTGCGGTTTCTATTTCGCCGTCCTTTACGGTAATCGGCTTGATTTCGCTGCTGTAACGTGTGAACTCGCTCGCATTTGTCAACTTGCCATCTGCACCATAGGTCGGTGTCACACCATCTGTTTTTGCGGTAAAGAGTGCAAAATAGAAGGTCTGTGTATCGCCCTGGCCGCTCTCATATTTCTTGTTGACAACCAAGCTAACGGTATCTTTCACTTCCGGAACCCAGACACCAACCTTTGCCGGTTCTGCGACCATCGGTGTTTCTACCAGCTTGCCGCCATTTTCATACTGATAGGAATAAGCAAAGCTGTTCCATGCGATGTTTTCTTCGCCCGTGTTCTGTACGTAATCCGGAATCGTTCCCTCAAAGGTAATGCAAACGGTTTTACCCGGCTTTACTGTAAAATCACTCGGGAACTGGAATCGCAGGTTTACAACTTCATCGGTTTCGGTATCCTGCCAGTTCATATTGCCAGATTCGCCAACCCAGTCGCCAGCGTATTCATCCAGATTGGAATGCTTATCGCTGGAATAGGAAATCTTTACGTCAGAAATATCTTCTTCCTCTTGAAAATCTTTTCCATTTGTGGAATTGTTCAGCGTACCCCTTTTACAGGTAATGCTGTTAATATCCGGTGTTACCGTAAATGCAGAGTAACGGTCATAACCGGAAACCAGACCGATGTCCACGTTTTCAAACGGCAGACGGTCGATAACAGTAAAGTTCTCCAGTTCTGTTTGAGAATCGTTGGTTACATAGAGCTTATACCGAACCCGATTGCCCTGTAAGCCTTCTACATAGTTATCGCTCGGGGTATTGCCCTGACCATAATGGTCTGCATCTTCCTTATTCATGCTATGGTCATAGCCTAAGAACGGAGATTCGATGTTGCCGATGTATTCAATCGTCTTAAAGGAGGTGGTTTTTACGCCGCCTTGGCTATTGCTTGCGGTTGCCTCCAGCTTTCCATCTACCAAGTCACCAGCAGTGACACGATCCTGATAGATTTTTTCACTGGTGGAAAGGGTCGTCTTATTGAAATAGGTCTTTTCCGGAATTGCGTCCGTTGCAGTCGGAAGATCCGATGCATAATGAATCAGAATGCTCTGATTCGGAGCCAGCTTGACAGCATCCTTGAAATCTATGGTAAATTTGCTGCCGTTAACGGTAACATAGTTATCCAAATCATAATTCCAAGTGTTACCACCATCCAAGCTGTATCCGTTTACCGGATTGTCTGTGGTATCAATTGCACCAGCTGCATATTGCATACCGCCAGCCAGTTCATCTTCCAAAACGATATGCGTTAAATCTGCAGTGTCTTCACCTATTTTCTGGTTAGAAACAGTTATTTCCCATATCGGAAGACCAGAAAGTGTACCATCTGCACGAACTGCCTTGAAATCGGTATAAGCAGCCTTTGTCAGACCCGGAGCGGTCTTCTTGATAACCTGCTTCAAGGTCAAGTCTGCGGTATCGGTAATCGTTCTGCCCGGTTTTCCATCAATCAAAACATCTTTATTTGCGGTGACTTGTGCTTTGTTTTGGAATAACTCAGAAACAAGGTCTACATTTTCTGGGTCTGCACATTGCTTTTGCAATTCAGTTGCAATTTGAGCTGCTTTGGTATCTGTCAATTTTACGGTATATTTAAACATCAAAAATTCTCTGTTATTTATACACCAATCAAAATCAAATAATGCACCTGTAGCATAATTTTGCTTTACCAAATCGAATGTCAACGTTGTTCCTGTATCAGAAACATCTTGCTTACGACAAATAACAATCGGCTTCCCACGAGGATTTAGAGGATTTATTACATCTACACTATGCATACGTGCATCTGTATCTGTTACTTCGACAAATTCCATTCCATCTGGAATTACGTCAGTTAATGTAACATCTTTTCCATAAAGCGAAGCAGCAGTAGATACATTTCTTAGTATTATAGTATACTCAAATCTGCTCTTCTTTAAAGCATCCACTGTATCATCATAACTGAATTTTCCTGAACTATCATATTTTGGTTCAATCGTTTCTGATTTTGCTTTTGCAGAAACATTTCCATGGCTATCTGTTCCAAATCCTTTTTCAAATTCCATTTGCGGTGCATCCGCTTTATATTGAATGGAATCCTCTACAGTTACACCTTCTGCTTCTACTGTTACTTTATTTGTACCAGAACTAAAGGAACCATTTTGATTGGTTGCATCCGGTGCAATGACCTGATAAGCAACTACAATATAGCCATCCTTTGGAATAGAAAGCTTTTGAGATCTACTATCAATTGCAATACCAACATTCCCGCTATAAATAGAACCAATCCGATCAGAACCATCCCATAATGTGCCACTAAATGTTGCACGATTTCCAGCATCTACAATGTATACATTAGAATTTTGACTGGCAATCGTATTTTGCATCACATCTGTAATTGTCAGGTTCTTTTCTGTTAATGTTGTTTCGCCAGTATTGGTAATCTTAATATAGAATGTAATCCGCTGTCCTGGCAATACGCTGCCATAAGCTCCTTCTCCCATTTTCTGCTGAATCACAGATGAGTCTTGTAATGCAGTATCCCAGGCTGTCATATTGCCTTTGATGTCTTCAGCGGTTTTATAATCCCCAATCGTACCATCATCAGCAATGGCAAACTTATCCACATCGAAAGAAATATCAGAAATTTCAACTTCTGGAGAAGTACCATCCAATGCCTTATCAGAACCATGAGAAAGCGTTGCGGTGTTTGCCGGAATTGTGCCACTTGCACCCTCTGCAACCTGACAAGTTACCTCAACGGTTACAGAACCATATGCCGGAACATCACCGCTATACTTTACAGTTAAAAGATTATTGGCATCCAGAACATCTGCCAGCGTCAAATCTTTTCCATTCAGCTTTACGCCAGTTACAGTCAAATCATTCAACTGTGCAAAGTCATCGGTGAAAATCAACGGATCATTTTCAGTATACTTACCAGCATAACGACTATTATTATAGTACTTCAGCGTGTAAGTAATCGAACCCTTAGCAATGGCAACCGTACTGCTGACATTCTTAGTGAACTGTCCATCGCCAAAGCTGAATGCGTTCTGAGAAGCCGTTGCAGATGCGGACTGCGGCGTGCCGCCTTCCGGTGTTGCAGTTGCTGTGTTGGTGATGTCACCAGTCTTGCCTTCCTTTACGGTAACCGGAATCTCGAATGTCTTTGTTTCTCCAACTGCTAACTCAAAAGAGCCAGTCGGCAAGTTGGACTTGTCAATCTCCAGATTCGTTTCATCGTTAAAGGCATCAGTCAAGCTACTGAATGTGATATCCTCTTCACCCGTATTGGAAACCGTAATCGTATAAGTCAACGTATCCCCTACAGAATAAATGGACTTATCAACCGATTTTGCAATCGAGAAGCTGGAGGACGGCTTTTTGATATTGACATAAGCCGCTGCAACCGATTCATACTGTTCCGGTGTGCCGAGATAAACAGCGTTCCGGACGGACTGCATGGAAGTGCTGATATTGTCATCTACCTTGCAGACTACATAGCCTGTAAAGGTTTCGTTGACACCAAGTCCTTCCTTTGTCCAAGTAACATTCTGTCCGTTAATTGTACCATCGGTTTCATGACCGCCAACAGTAACACCGGATACTGGTGTTAAGCCAGCCGGAACAACGTCTGTCAGTGTCAGCGTGCCGCCCTTTGCGGTTTCGCCGCTGTTGGTTGCTTTCACTTCAAACAGTACATATTCGCCGCAAACCAGATAGCCCTTGCTGGAATAGTATTGTGCAACAGAAGCAGCATCGTCGCCAGCAGTTCCTTCTACGCTTTTTTCCAAATCAATTTTTGCCGGTGCCGGTGTTAAAATTGTAACATCTGCGGACTTCTTCGGCAGGGTTTCCCATTGATCCGGATTGGTGGAATTAACACCCTGAACCCGAACAGTCAAGTCATTGTGAATTTTGCCGGAAGTGAAATTGCCAACTTCAATCATGTTCGTTTTCAATGCAGCGTTCACCGTATACGGTGCCATTTCTGCATCGGTGTTTGTGCTTGTCTTTACCCATGTTACGCTCAAGGTGTTTCCGCTTGCCGAAGCCGATGTGATTTCGACATCATTCGGCAGCGTCAAATAGTCCTGAATATTGCCTGTATTTGCACCACTCTGAAACGTCAAGCCATCCGGCAGTGTGATAACGTCTGTCATCTCAACTGCACCAACCCACCATTCACCTTTTTTGGTTGAGGTATAGTTCGGATATGCTTTCAAGGTATATGGGATTTCATTGTTGCCGCTCAACTGCGACAGGGAAATCGTATCCCGACCAGCAGACTTGCTGTCATCCCAAGCAATCTTTGATTTTGCTGTAACGGTCGAAGTTTTCGACTGTCCGGAGCCGCTCGCCGTAATTTTTACGGTTGCCTGTTCTCCATTCGGGGTTTTCCCGTTTGCAAACTTTGCTTTTAAATAGATCGCCTTTGTTTGACCATTTGCAATGTCATAGGTCAAATACCGGCTGTTACCTTCCACATGCATGGTAAAGCCACTATACTTTGCTCCATCCCGCAGGCCTTGCCCTGGGAAGTCAGGAAGCAAAAGGTTTTCCGGAATATCAATTCTGTAAGTCGTACTACGACCCCAGTGATTGACATTGTTGCCCGCTAAAGATAGATACAGATAAAATAGTTCCCCGGATTCCTGTTCCGATGTTCCATGATAAGAAGTATCTGTAAATTCCGCACGAACATTCGTCATAACATCCGGTGTTTGTCCCTCGCCTGGACGCCCCCAGTCACCACCGTATCCCGGAGGATTGTTCCCAGCGGAGGCCGTCAGTGAACTTATCGGAACACTCACCAGAATCATCAAAACAGCAAGCAGCATACTGATCACACGCTTGATGCATGATGTTTTTCGGATTTCTTCCATCTTTTTCCCGCCCTGTGTCATAGCGGTTTCTCTCCTTTCCATATTTCTGCAACACAGTTTTTCAGATTTTGTATCTTCCAAAGCCCACATTTTTCCGGCACACCAAAGGTGTAAATCTGGGTATGGATATACAGCCTTATTATAGCATACTCTTTCTTGAAATTCAACCACTCTACGATTTTTTTTACCGTTCTTTCAAATGCCACTACCAGTATTTCTAACTTTTATTAATCTTTTCATTATTTTATTCTCATTTATTTTTCTATCTTTCTTCATTGCTTTTAATTTATTTGATTTTTTCATCATAGATTTATCATTTTTAAAAACAAACAAAAATCGGCTCTGTCCCATCTTCAGGACAGAGCCGATTTTTTCACGAACAAATTTTATTTAAGGGGAAATTGCGGATTCCAATTAGTTGATAATGGTTTCTTCGGTTTCCTTGTCGAACAGGTGCATTCTGTTCGGATCCAAAGCAACTCTCAGGTTCTTGTCGCCCTGCTTTGCAGTAGACCGTGGGTCAACACGAGCAGTCAGCGGAGTGCCCTGGCAATCCAGATACAGGAAGTTTTCAGCACCCATCATTTCGGTGATGTCTACATCACATTCAATGACACCAGTGGTTGCAGTAGACAGGAACATTTCGTCATCGTGGATTGCTTCCGGACGGATACCCAGGATAACTTCCTTATCCACATAGTTTGCAAGCTTCTTGTCTTCCTTTGCAGCCGGAACAGCCAATTCGTACTTCTTTGCGAACTGTACGCAATAGCCGTTGTTCTTCTTCTTCAGAACACCATCGATGAAGTTCATCTGCGGAGAACCCAGGAATCCAGCAACAAACTTGTTGCCCGGTCTTTCATACAGGTTCTGCGGTGTATCGATCTGCTGAATGATACCATCCTTCATAACAACGATCCGATCACCAAGGGTCATAGCTTCGGTCTGGTCATGGGTAACGTAAATAAAGGTTGTACCCAACTTCTTGTGGATCTTAGAGATTTCAGTTCTCATCTGTGCACGCAGTTTTGCGTCCAAGTTAGAAAGCGGTTCGTCCAGCAGGAAGACCTGCGGATTCCGGACGATTGCACGACCCATAGCAACACGCTGTCTCTGACCACCGGACATTGCCTTCGGCTTCCGGTCGAGCAGGTGGCTCAGGTCGAGGATCTTTGCAGCTTCCTTTACCTTGCGGTCGATTTCATCCTTCGGAACTTTTCTCAGCTTCAGACCGAATGCCATGTTCTCATAAACGGTCATGTGCGGATACAGAGCGTAGTTCTGGAATACCATTGCGATATCTCTGTCCTTCGGAGCGATATCATTTACCAGACGGTCGCCGATGTACAGTTCGCCCTTAGAGATTTCTTCCAGACCAGCGATCATACGCAGGGTTGTGGACTTACCACATCCGGAAGGGCCAACCAAAACGATAAATTCCTTATCCTTAATTTCAATATTAACATCCTTTACCGCAGTAACATTGCCCGGGTAAATTTTGTAGATGTGTCTCAATGATAAACTTGCCATTGATGCAATCCTCCTAATAGTTTATTTTTATTTTGAAAAACGCAAACAGGGGAAACGGAAGCAGACCGTTTTTCCTGTAATTCAGCCAGAACATTGTTTCGATCTTAGCTCTGATATAATCATAGCAGAGTTTTGATTTTTTTTCAAGTCGTGATATGCCCAAATTTCAGCTTGTACATTTATCAAATATGACGAACTTTTTTTTCGGGTATGTCATTTCGTCAAAAAAAGGGGGGCTTTCCGCGGTGGAATTTTATTTTTTTTGTATAAAATGCATGAATTCTATGGTTTCTGCCATCATGAAACTTTTTATTAACTTTTTACTAAAAATTACTATTTTGAGTCAGTTCCCACAAGAACTTGGGGTCTGGCTGCTGGGAAAGCAGGCTGATTTGTGTGCTGGTCAGTTTCTGACACGCTCCAATTTGTAAACCGATTGGTAAAAAAAGGTTTCCGATAGCAACTCGCTGCAACTGCTCCACATGGTTTCCGACTGCCGCCAGCATCCGCCGCACTTGATGATATTTCCCCTCATGCAAGCAAATGACTGCCATTCGGTCTGTATTCAAAACGGGTAAAATTTCCGCCGGCAAGCAGTGCGTTCCGTCTGCCAACACCAGCCCCTCTGCAAGCTGTTGGGCATAAGATTCTTCATAAGGCCGTGCCAGCTGCATCCGGTAATACTTCGGAACATGGCGTTTCGGAGCAAGCAGAGCATGGGAAAATGCTCCATCATTTGTCAGCAGCAGCATACCGCTGGTATCCTTGTCCAGTCTGCCGACTGGGAATAATCCTTTTCGCTGTAATTCCGGCGGTATCAATTCCATTACAGTTTTTTCCGTTGCATCTGTTACCGCACAAACATAGCCCAATGGCTTATTGAGCAGCAGACAATAGCAAGATTCCGCTGGTTCAACAGGATTTCCTTGCAAACAGATGACATCGGTTTCCTGAACGGGCGTTTCTGGTTTTTTGACAATCGTCTGATTGACCGTTACTTGACCGCTACGGATGAGTTGTTTCAGCTGGCTGCGAGTGTAGGAAGTGGCATCGGAAAGCCATTTATCTAAACGCATATCAAGCATCTCCTTTGGTTCTTTTTTGCGGGATGGGGGCATAAATTTACAATGAATCTGAGAAGCAAATTATAATTATTTCTTTTCAAACGATGCATCAAATAAAAAGTTTTTTGATCCAGCAATTTTTCAAAAATGCTGGCGAGGTGTGGGCGAGC
>ENA-ORTQ01001550-ORTQ01001550.1-human-gut-metagenome-genome-assembly--contig:-NODE-1550-length-23820-cov-3.063707_pt1 | contig 23820 bp, 20 predicted proteins | sample MGYA00241912_ERZ509188 | MGnify/ENA primary metagenome ERZ509188 (study PRJEB26280, sample SAMEA2338849) | human gut metagenome | biome: human gut; feature: human-associated habitat; material: faeces...
CGGAATAATATGAATATTGTAAAAGTTGCGTAAGGCAAGTCGTGGCAATATAGTTATATCAGCCAGCTGCAAAAACAGGTGGTCTTTTTGTTATACAAAAACCTGGCGAAATTAAGCAGAAATTTCATATTTTTTCACTAAATCCCTCAAAATATGCTAAACTATGAAAGTCCAATAATCTATATCCCGAAAAAAGGAGATGATTACCAATGGAAAAATCCTTTCCTCCAACAAAAGAATACATGGTCCCACAGCTATACGAATACATTCTACACCGCTCCGGCGACAAATCCGTACAAAACGATAAAACAGGCATCCAGAGAATGCTGCAAAATTTCAACGGAGCTTTTACAGAAGAACAGCTCCGGGAAAATATGGAAAAGTACAACCTCACAAAAATGTTTGAACTGGTTAAAAAATACTTCAAGAGAGAATACGATTATAAAGATGACTCTATTATATTAAGCAACAATTATCAGCAGAGCATCAACAGCTATCTGTACGATGACCTGGTTAATCCCATCTTTATCCATATTGACGAACTCCTGGAATCCACAATGATTGCGTTTTTGGCAGCAGCATTTAAGTGGTCCAAAGAATTTGAAAATCTGGAAGTCTATGGTGAATGCTTTAAATATGTACTGTTTTTGCTGAATGATGTCTGCATCTTTGGAAAAATGCAGGGCGTGGAAGCCAATAACGCCCTTTTAAAACTGCTGTCCAATGATACCCAGATTTTACAGCTTGCAGAAAGCTGCTATTGGACGATTCTGGTTTTCAGTCTGGCCCATGAAATGGCACATGCATATTTCGCACATATCGGAAAGAAGTATTCGGAAAAACATCTCGAAAGAAAAGAATATGATGCAGATATGGTGGCTTATGACATTGTTCTGAGAATTATTATGGATGCTGATAAGGAACACATTTTGGAAGATTATACTTATCTGGCGCCCATGATGTATATGGATTTCTTTGATTTATACTATTATACAGACCGGATCTTGTATAAAACCAGATTTTATGATCCAAGCCATCCTACTCCTGACAAACGAAAGCGTCGCCTGTTCGCAGTTGTAAACAAGGACGAATACGAATTTGATGCAGTATCAGGCAATGATTTATATAGAGATTTTCTTGACATCTTCAAAGAATACAAGGAACAGGTCCTTTTGAAAATGGAACGGGGAAAATTAGATAAAATAATACACGTAGAAAAAAGAAGAAAAATGAGAGGAGAGAACGAGTATGACACTGCAGGAAGCACTAAAATATGATAATCTTCTGAAACACAATCTTATGGAAAAAGCAGCTACACTTAATCTGAGTGAAGAAACTGCAAGCCAGATTATGGATCAACATGTACTTGTAATCCCGGATGATGCAAGAAGCGGAATGATATTCCTTGGAAATGAATCTGCTTCCTACAAATTAGGAAATGTTCGCTTAAACCTGAAAAACGCCGTTGCAGCAGGCCTGGAACTATTTGCTGCGGTCAGCATTCCAGATGCTTTTTGGAATTATCTGCAGCTTTTAATCTCTGCAGCCTTTTTTATTCAGAAATCTACGAAACAGGAAGTTGAAAAAGAAGAAGCGTACATACTATATTTCCTACATCAGCAGGATTGCTACAAGGTAGGAATAAAGGAAAATGATTTTGAACATAGATTTGAAATGTGGTGCCAGGGCAGGCAATTAGAATATCCGGGAAAAATGAACTGTGAAAAGGCCATAAAGCACTTATATAAAAATAAAATGATAGATATAGAAGCGGAAATGATTTATTTGAGGGAACAGGTGATTGGACATGTTACCTCATGATTTATAACGAAACACCTCCAAAATATGAACAAAATAATGGAAAAGAAAAGTATTGAAAGAAACGGAAAACATGCCGAGTAATTTCACAAAGGAAAAGGAGTCCGGCTAAATGCAAAATAAAAATCACATATTCCTTCAATTGAAAAAAATCACGGAAGTCACCACCTTAAGCTTTCTGCTGTTTTACATACTCCTTCCGGGAATCAGCACAAATCTGTATCTGGGAATCTATGCAACAGCAATTCTGATTCTATATTTTGCAGCCGGAGACTACCGAAATACTGAAATTCTCCAGGAGTTTCTTACGGCCGGAGTTTTTGCAACTATAGGCTTCTTTATATCTAAGCTTGCCAATGGCTGCACCATGGCAGACATATGGAACAACAAATCCTGGTTTCGGTTCCTGCTTTTGGAAACCTGCATTGCTGAATATATTATCTTCTGGCTTCTTCAAATGAAATCGCAGAAAGAGCAACAGCGTTTCTATGAGACCTCCGCTTCCATGAAGCTTTTTCCAACTCGTGAAAGTGACCTGGAGCGGCTTTCCCTCTATTTATCTGAGGTAGACGCAGTTGGCATAAACGGCACCTGGGGCAGCGGCAAAACCTTTCTGGCAGACCAGTACATAGAACGAAATCAGGACAAATACGAAGTAATCAAGGTAGAGCCTCTGACCTGCAACATGTCCGCCATAGATTCCTACCTGTTTCAGCAATTGGAAAAAGTCCTTCGTGCCAACCGCATCTATCCCAGATATTCCAGAAAGCTGCAGCGTGCGCTGTCTGAAAATGCCTGGGGAAAACAATTCAATTCTATTTTTGGCACAGGTGAAAACGATCAGGCAACCGAATTCCAGGGCTTCTGCCAGGATCTGGATAAGCTGGATCACAAAATCCTTCTGGTCTACGAAGACATTGACCGTATTTCCGGCGAAAACCGTGACCAGATTGCTCGTCTGTTCGACCTCACCCAGAAAATGATCTCCCATAACGTAAAAGTGATCTACCAATTTGATCTGGGGAAAATGGCAGATCTGGATTTCAACCGGGATTATCTGGAAAAATATATTCCATACATTATCAACCTGACAGAAATTACTGTAAAAGACATTGTAACAGAAGCGCTGGAAGAGCTGAAGTATGTAAATGCAGGACTGAACTGGGGAGATTTCCGTTTCTTATTCGAAGTTCCTATTGTTGACTATTATTTTGGAAGAGAATTCAATTTACCACTACAACTTAAATATAGAGTGGAAAATGTCACTCCGAGAAAGCTGAAGGCATTTGTGACAGAAGTTAATACGATTATGCAGCAGCCGGAGTTTTCGAATAAAGAAAACCGTAACACGGTTATTGCATTCTTCTTTATGAAGCACTTCTTTGACGACCTGTACCAGGAGCTGCCCTTTCAGAAAAGTTTGTTGGAGGAAATGACTTTTGTCTACAACAATTCTGAGGACAATAAAGAAGAGCAGATAACGATCATGGAACTGATTGCAAGGCACCGACTGGCGAAGGAGAAAAAGCCGGGAACAGAAGTAAATAAAGAAGCAATAACCACGGAAAAAATAAAAGAAATGTTTTTTGAAGAAGGCGGTAAGAACACAGGAGAAAATCTGGATAAGCTTGCACTAATGCTTCTCCTTGGTTACAAGCTCGAGTTTGCACAGAAAAAACAGGAACAGGAAAAAGAACAGGAGAAAAACAGAGAGAACGATAGACTGCGTGAAAAAGCGTCTGAAATTGCACTGAATCAGGAATTAAGAGACATTGCAGATATTGAATATAATGAGAAAATCAGCCGTCTGATTCTGAATCTGCACCAAAATGGAAAGTCTGAGTATACAAATGCAGAGGCCGTGGCAGTCACCTTTCTGAAAGATGTTCTGTTAAAGGAGAAGAATCAATGGGAGGAAGGGTGGAAGGATTTTCAGCAAAAGCTGTTTCAAAGCAATTTCTATAAAGACAATCATACTGTGTTTAATTTGGTGACAGATGATTTTTGTATATTATTCCGGGCACTGTGGATATATTTTTTAAAGCATCACATACAATATGATAAGGATGATATTATGGACAAGGCTTTGGATTTTTATAAGGAGCTTGATGATAACAAGGAACAGCTGACCCTTGAGAAGCTGGCGATTTTAAATACCTGTGAATTTGAAAAACGTAAATATTATCTGAAAACAATTGCATGGTTCAATGGTCTGGAAATAACCGGACATTTCAACAAGGATAGTATTTATCGTGATTTTCTGAATAAATATACTGTGGCAGCTTACAAGCATGGCTATTTAAGAAGATATAGCCTGGACCTTTCGTATGTACCATCAAAACAGGATACAGAAGTGAACAATCAATGTGTGCAAAGATTTTTAAAGGATTGCAGGAGGAACATACTGCAACCGACTTCAAATGAATTTTCAGAACAGATCATAGAGGAAATCAATCTTGTAACCGGCTTTTATGATAAAAATTTGCGCCTTATTCAGCAGGAGAATCCGGCAGCAAGAAAAACCTCCCAATTAAAAGTTACAACCAAAAGTTATGTGAGCCATACAGATGAAACCATATTTGAAGCATTAGAGCAGGAAATCAAAAATGGAAATTTCAACAATATCCAGGAGAAAGAGTCCTTTCAGCGTAAACTGGAAGAATATTATAAGAAAGAAAAAATTAATCTCAGAGAATACATGGAGATGTGGGGGAAAATAAACAATTAGAGAAAAATGTAGATTGAGGGCAATATATACAAGACACAGCATAATATCAATCCACCCATTCTATTGTGCAATAAGTATACACATTCGTGACAAAATTGGCTTTTTCGGGCTGTTTACTTGACAGAGATTTGATTTGGTTGTATCATTCCTGTAAGTGGATATTTATAGTATATTCATAATATATTCCAGGAGAAACATATGGAGAAAGAGACGAAAGAAACACAAAAGAAGGCAGCCCCTTCTTCCCAGGCAGCAGCCATGCGCAATGACACCATTGATCTGGTGGAGCTTGCATACGTACTGCTGAGACGCTGGAAGATGCTGGTGCTGTTCACTGTAGTGGGAGCTCTTCTGGCAGGCGCCTACCACCAGTTTCTGGTGAAGCCTACCTATCAGGCGGATGCATCCATCTTCATCACCAATACGGACTCTGTGATCACAATCTCTGATATGCAGCTTAGTTCCGCATTGACCGAAGACTATTCCAAGATTCTTACCAGCCGCTCCGTGCTCAAGGAAGTAATCGAGGATCAGGATCTGGACATGACCTTCCAGGATTTGTCCAAGCTGCTCACCATTACCAACCCGGATTCCTCCCATATTATCAACATTGCAGTAAACTGCGGCGATGCAGATATGGCAAGGAATATTGCCAACTCCCTGATGAATGTGGGAATCCACAGAATTTACCAGATAATCGGCACCGGAGAACCCAATGTAATTGACTATTCAGAATCCGATTCCGTTGTGGAGACTACCCCGGGACTGAAAAAATACCTGATGCTTGGTGGTATGCTGGGACTTGTCCTTGCGTGTGCATTGATCACAGTACGGTTCCTCTTAGACACCACACTGAAATCTGAGGATGACATTGCTAAATATCTGCGGCTGCCTGTGCTGTCCGTAGTACCATACTATGAAGAAGGGAAAGACTGATTATGGAGAGAAATACGACAGTAGAAGCCCTTTTTCAGGATCTGATGAATAACGGCAGCATGGATGAACCATGGACTGTGCGCCCGGATAAGGTTGTGAAGCCTGTATTGCCCAAGCTTCCGTTTCGAGTAAATGAGGCGATTAATATTCTTCGAGGCAATATCCAGATGAGTGGCTATCGCCTGAAGGCAATTGCAGTTACCAGTGCAGGAGCACATGAGGGCAAATCCTCCACTGCATTCCGTCTTGCCAAGAGTATGGCCGCACTGGATAAGCGAGTCCTGTATCTGGACTGCGATATCCGTAATTCCAAGATTCAGAAGCGCTATCAGATCGAGGGTGAATACAAGGGACTTAGTGAATATCTCTGTGGGAAATCCCAGCTGGAGGAGATTGTTTACCATACAGACGACAAATGGATGGATATGGTGTTTGCAGGTGCAGTGGCACCGAACCCCAGTGAACTGATTTCCGGCAGCCTGTTTGGAGATCTGATGTCCTTTGGCAGACACAATTATGAATATGTAATTTTAGACACGCCGCCGGTGAACCTGGTGGTAGACGGACTTCTGGTTGCCAAGCAGTGCGATGGCACTATTCTTGTAGTAGAGAGTGGTAACACAGAGCGTGCCCAGGCTGAGAAGGCTAAGCAGCAGCTTCTGTACGCCGGCATTAAGATTCTTGGCGTAGTGCTGAATAAGGCCGGAGCAGAGGGCGGCCGTTATGGTTATGGCTATGGCTATGGGCACTATGGCTACGGCTATGGTTACTATGGTTCTGAGAAGGAAGCTGATCAGGGAGAGGATACCAATGGAAAGAAGAAACGCAAGCGAAAGCACCGGAGGTAGGCAATCCCATTCCCATCACCGCAGAAGGAAGAAGCCACTGTACCGGCGAATCCGGCATTGGATTCTGAAGCATAAGAGACAGATTGCTGCCACCGTAGCAGTATGCGTGGTAGCTGCCGGAGGTGTTGGGCTACTGATCCGACACCAGCTGCAAAAGCAGGAGTCCATGCAGATCACAGCAGGCAATTCCCATGATGTGGGAAACAGCTACCGGGAGCTTACCTATAAGGGTAAGAAATACTGTTATAATTCCCTGGTAAGAACCATCCTTTACGCTGGTATCGACGAGGAGGATGTTCTCTCAGAGAGTAAGCAATATGGCAATAAGGGCAGGGCAGACAGCATAGCACTTGTTGTTATGGACAAACAGAAACAGAAGATTACCATTCTTCCAATTAACAGAGATACCATGACTCAGGTTCGAAGATATTCCCTGAATGGAAATGACAACGGACTTTACACCACCCACATCGGTTATGCATATGCCTATGGAAATGGTGGCAAGGTCAGCTGCGAGAACCTGATGGAAGCGGTCTCCCTGCTTCTTGGAGGGATTACCATAGGAGATTATGTGGTAACCAGTCAGGCATCTATGCCATACATAAATGATCTGGCAGATGGTGTTACAGTGACAGTTCCCAATAATGATCTCGCAGAGCAGTATTCAGAATTATATCAGGGAAATAAGGTGACCCTGACGGATAACAATGTAACTTCATATCTCCAATACCGAGATACAGAGGAGACCTTCAGCAATGAGGGCAGAATGGAGCGCCAGAAGAGCTTTGTAACTGCTTTTATAAACCAGCTGAAGCAGATGTCTACAGGCACTCTTGATGACAAATGGGATGAGCTTGGTGACATGGAGGACTACCTTCAGACCAGCATTACCAGAAATAAATATCTCGACCTGGTTACTCTTATAAAGAACCTGGACTTTTCAGAGGAGAATTATGATTCCATTCCCGGAAAGGATCAGGAGGGGGAACTCCATGATGAGTTCATTCCCGATGAAGAGGGACTGCAGGAGAAGATTATAGAACTCTTTTATGAAGAAGTATAATTCCAAGGAGGGACAGACCAATGAAACGTAAAACAATAGCAGCATTAATCGCAGTCCTTACAGTAGGTATGAGCACCAGCGTATGGGCAGCACCAAGTATTTCACAGATTATTCCGGAAGCTCCGGTTGTAATTACCGGCAATCTTACAGGTAATCAGACACTGGTTGTGACAAATGCAAATACCACTGCCTACAAGAATACAACTGTTGCAGAGATTGTTAAGAAAGCAAATGACGACAATACAATCACAACTGTGAAGGAAATACTTGCAGGGTTAAAGGTGGATACAAAGACAGAAGAGATTAAGACCACAACAGGAACAACTGTCAACCCAACTCTGTACGAGCAGATCACTCCATTTGTTGACCTTGCAATTAAAGAAAATGACAAGATTATTTACGAGACAACAGGCGCAATCCAGGCTACCATTACAGTAGAGGCTGCCAAGGAGATGAAGAAGAAGGATGTTCTTCTTATGCAGATTGATCCAAATAGTGGTAAAGTTTACTTCGTAGCACCTGAGAAGCTGGATAGCAAAACAGGTGAGATCACAGCTACCTTCCAGACCTTAGGACCGGTTGCAGTTTTGAAAACCGTTCCGGTTGTTGTGAAAGATACCGATCCTGAGAAATACGAGAATGAAAAGGTGACAGAGGCTATTACTCAGTTTAAGGATGAGACAAAGGATGTTAACCTTGCAGATGTATTAAATATCCTTACCACAGAGGACACAACTGCAATTCAGGTGGCTGATGGCGTGACTATCAACGCTGCTGATTACAGCACAGCAATGGGCTTTGCAGATCTTGCAATTAAGCAGGGAGAGGATTACCTCTATGATATGGACGGAAGCCTGGAAGCAGAAGCAAACCGTGATCTGGCATCTACAGACTGGCAGAAGCTGGTACAGAGTGTAAATCCTGATTATGACATTGCTGCTGCAGAAGCAGATCCCTCTCTTCTTACAGAGCTTGAGCCATTTACAATCCCGGGAAGCTTCCTGATGCAGATCAACCCGGTAACCGGAGAGGCTGAATATATCTATGAACCAGAGCTGTATTTCGCATTACCAAACAGTGATGAAGATGAGGAAGAGACAGAGGACGACGAAGAAGAGGTTCGCACAAGCTGGACTGTAGAGGATGAGACTGCCAGCGAGGATACACCAAACCTGGTAATCCGTGCGGAATTTAAGAGCATGGGACCGTTCGCTATTTTCCTTCCCAATGATGCACAGTAATTAAATATACAAAATTGATAAATGTTCCTGGGGGGGGGCAGAGCTGCAATCAATAATGACTTAATATATAATTGCGAATAAGCTGATGAGAAGGAGATGTGTATTCTCTCTTGTCATTGGCAAAAGTATAAAAATGATATTCTATAAATCCCGGAATCCCAGTAAAAACATTTGTATTTAACTGGGACCGGGCTTTTTCATGAATATGTATATGCAGAAAATCAAAAGAGGAGCTTATGTGTGAAGATTGAAAATAAAACAACGAAAATTCTGGTTCATGATATTCCCCTTCGTCTGGTAAAGGTACTGAATATTATCTGTCTGACATTTCCTTTTGCCTGTTGCTGGTATGGCTATTATTCAAGACAGATGCAGTCTTCCTTTTACAGGCGCGGTAATCTTTTGATGATTACCTTGTATATGGTGGTATACTTTCTGTTTGCCAGAGTATATAATGGATTTCTGGTTTCGGTGAATCGGATATCGGAAATGGTGTATAGTCAGGTATTAGCAGCACTGGTTACAGATGGAATTAGTTATCTGGTAATTGCTTTACTGGTAAAGGGATTTCCCAATCTGATACCGGGCATTCTGGCAATCGGTGGACAAATTCTTTTGTCTGCTCTGTGGTGTTATACAGCCCATCACTGGTATTTTAGATCATTTCCACCGCGCAAAACTATGATTGTCTATGATGTCAGAGAGGGAATGGAAAGCTTGATTAATCAGTATGATTTGGAACGTAAATTTCAGATAGAAGAGATTATACAGGTGAAAGAATGTCTGGAAAATCTTGAAAAGCTGAATAAGGTGGATACAGTTTTTCTTAGTGGTATACATAGTCACGACAGAAATATTATTTTGAAGTATTGCATTGAGCAGGATGTGAGGGTGTATGTGGTTCCGCGAGTTGGCGATGTGCTTATGAGTGGTGCACAGCAGGTGCATCTGTTTCATTTACCTATGCTGCGGGTTGGCAGATATGAACCTACACCGGAATATCTGTTTTTTAAAAGGCTGATTGATTTGATGATGGCAGGAGTAGCAACTGTTGTCTTGTCTCCGATTATGGTTATTACAGCTATTGCAATTAAGGCCTATGACAAAGGACCTGTGTTTTATAAACAGACAAGACTTACCAAAGATGGAAATGAATTTGGTGTACTAAAATTTCGTTCCATGAAGGTAAACGCTGAGAAGGATGGAGTGGCCAGACTGTCAAGCGGTGAAAATGATCCCAGAATTACTCCGATTGGCCGTATTATCAGAAAGTGCAGGATCGATGAATTGCCGCAGCTCCTTAATATTTTAAAGGGTGATATGACCATTGTTGGCCCAAGGCCGGAGAGACCGTCCATTGCTGCAGATTACGAGAAGGTTATGCCGGAGTTCCACCTTCGCCTACAGGCAAAGGCCGGACTTACAGGATACGCACAGGTATATGGAAAATATAACACCACACCTTATGATAAGCTGCTTATGGATCTGATGTATATCAGCCGCCCCAGCTTGCTGGAGGATCTGATGATTATGTTTGCAACTGTGAAAATTTTATTCATGCCGGAAAGTACAGAAGGCGTGGAAGAAGGGCAGGTAAATGCTCTTAGAAAAATGGACAAAGAGAGTAAGTAACAAAAAAGTTTTGTCGAAATGGTACTTGTAATGTCAAAAAAAGGATGGTATACTGTAAACGCTTTAAAGAAGTATAGATCCTGTTTATGCCTGAAAGTACCGAGGGGATTTCCGAGGGTCAAACCACTGCAATGAGCGGCAAAAAGTGATGGCTGAATGGCTTGATTTTGTAGCGATATAGACAAAAACCGGGCAAAAATTCGCCTGATGTGGCATCAGGCATAAACATAGGTCTTTCGATGACATTATCATTCTGCGAGCCTTGCGGGACGGTGAAAATATCATCCGAGGCTGAAATCGGTCTTGAAGATAAGGGCGTACGGCTCATAAGGACGCTACGGTAAAAAACTGTTTATACCAGAGTCCACCGAAGCGGAAAAGATGAGAAAAAAGCAAAAAACATTGATACTACGGCATATTTCGAGGTTCTGTGGAGTCAGGCATAAACGAAGCGGTTACTGTTGCGGGACGATGAGTCCAAAATGAGACTCACAAATGATTGCTACAGTAGGTTGAGTTTATGCCAGAGTACACCAAGATGATGTAAGTGCAGAAAACGCTGAAAAGCGTTGATGTTACGGCACTTTTTCGAGGATGTGGCATCAGGTATAAACAAAGGTCTTTCCATAACGAAGGGATAAAAATCACTTTGCGCCGATGAGATTCTCACATACGAGAGTGTGAGCAAGATGTTGGCGGCGGTGATTGTTACAGTAAGACCGAGTTTATGCTGGATTGCACTGGTGAAGGTGGCTGGCGCAGAGCGATGTGCAAAGCACAGGCCAATAGCAACTGTGATGTACGCACCGCAGTCTACATAACACGCGCGTGAAGCGCACAAGTTTATTTGAGGAAGACAGAAAAGAAGAGGTTGTAAGTACATATATGAGGATTTTAATTCACACAGATGAATACTATCCCACAGCTCAGGCGTGTTCATATAGAATGCGCACCATGGCCGATGCCTTCATCGACCATGGCGACGAGGTTGTGGTGATAGCAAGTTCCACGAATAAGGAAAATGGAAAAATTGAGCCAAGAAGAGAGAAAATCCTCTATTCTCCGGCAATTCGCATGAAAAAGAAAACAACAGTAATGCGAATGCTTAACAACCTCAGTTTTGGCATCACATCCATTTTTACTGCTATGAAGGCGGGCAAGGTAGATGTGGTTATCACGACTTCGCCACCTCCGCTGGTAAGCATCCCCGGATGGATTATCGCAAAGTGTAAGGGCGCAAAACTGGTATATGATGTGCGCGATATCTGGCCGGATGTGGCACTCGAAATGGGTAGCTTTACAGAGGGTAGCATCTATTGCAAGGTGTTCAGAACGATTACCCGCTTCATGTACAAGCATGCGGATTGGGTGACTACCGTTTCCCCTGGCAAGGTTGAAAAAATCAAAGGTCATGTGATTTCAGTTGGGGGAGCTAAGGGCGGAAAAGCTCATGTGGATAAGGTGAAACTTGTCGGCAATGGTTTTGACGAGAGTGTTGAGAACAGTACCATTGACAATGATTTGATCGCTCAATATGAACTCGATAAGAAGTTTACCTGCGTTTATGTTGGTAACATTGGCTTAGCGCAGGGCTTAGGAGCACTGCTGGATATGGCAGAGCAATCAAAGCATAAGGAAGTCCAGTTCTTGCTCTTTGGCAAAGGCGCAGAAAAGGATGTGCTGGAGCAGCAGGCAAAGGAGCGCGGGCTCGATAATGTCCGTTTCTGTGGAGTGCTTCCGCATGAGAAGGTGTTCACGCTTCTGTCTTATGCAAAGATGAGCTTCATTCCTTTGAAGAACTCTAATATGAAGGACAGCATTCCGACAAAAGTGTATGAGGCACTTGGAATTGGCTGCCCGGTGTTGCTTGTCGCAGAGGGAGATTCTTGCGACATTGTGAATGAATCGGAGATGGGCAAATGCGTCTCTCCGGATCACACAGAACAGCTTGCGGAAGTTTTCGATGAAATGGTCGAGAACTATTCTAAATACAGTGAGCATCGCACTGAAGCAAGAAAATTGATGCATGAGAAATATTCGCGGCAACAAATCGCGGTTGCTTTTGAAAAACAGTTGCATGGACTGCTGAAGTAAAGACGGAGGAAAGAAAAATGGTTAACGTAATTGGTTTGGGTTACATCGGTCTGCCTACTGCTTTGATGATGGCTTCCCATGGCGTGGAAGTTATCGGTACTGACTATAATAAGGAGCTTGTCGCTACTTTGAATGCTGGCAAGACTACCTTTAAGGAAAAAGGACTGGACGAACTGTTCCAGAACGCTCTGAAAGCCGGTATCAAGTTCACCACCGAATATCAGGTCACCGATACTTACATCGTGTCTGTTCCTACTCCGTATGACAAGTTCAGCAAGAAGGTCGATGCCTGCTATGTTGTTGAGGCCGTTAAGGACGTTATGCGTGTCTGCCCGAAGGGTGCAACCGTGGTTGTCGAGTCCACCGTTTCTCCGGGAACCATTGATAAGTATGTCCGCCCGGTGATTGAGGAAAATGGCTTTACCATTGGTGAGGACATTAACCTTGTCCATGCTCCGGAGCGCATTATCCCCGGTAACATGGTTTACGAGCTGCTGCACAATAACCGAACGATTGGTGCTGATGATAAGGCAATCGGTGAAAAGGTAAAGACTCTGTACTCTTCCTTCTGCCAGGGTGAGATTGTTGTTACGGATATCCGTACTGCAGAGATGACTAAGGTCGTTGAGAACACCTTCCGTGCAGTCAACATTGCCTTTGCAAACGAGCTGGCAAAAATCTGCCGTCACGACAATATGGATGTCTATGAGATCATCAAAATCTGCAATATGCATCCTCGCGTAAATATCCTGCAGCCGGGTCCCGGTGTTGGTGGTCACTGCATCAGTGTTGACCCTTGGTTCCTTGTTGGTGACTATCCGTCTCTGGCAAAGGTCATTGACGAATCCATGAAGACCAATGATGGTATGCCAGACTTTGTGCTGAACCGTATCTACGAGATCATGAAGGAAAAAGGCCTTACGGATGTGAGCCGTGTTGGTCTCTATGGTCTTACCTACAAGGAGAATGTGGATGATATGCGCGAATCTCCTACGCTGCAGCTGCTGGAAAGCCAGGAACGCCATCTGGCAACCGGTCTGAAGGTGTACGACCCCTTCATCACCAAGGATGTGGTCAAGAACCAGTATCACGATTTGGATACGTTCCTGGCCGACGTTGACATGGTTGTCGTCATGGTCAAGCATACCGAGATCCGTGAAAATGTGGACAAGCTGGCTGGCAAGGTGGTTTTGGATTGCCATAATGTCATTGACCTGCCGGGCGTGTATCACATTTAAAATATGATGAGAAGGGCTGTGCAGAAAGGGCAGATCAAATTCTGCACAGCCTTTTCTTTTGGAGACTATATATTATGAAAAAAGTAATGCTCGTTTTCGGTACCAGACCGGAAGCAATCAAAATGTGCCCGCTTGTCAATGAGCTGAAGAAGCGGAAAGAACTGCAGACCGTGGTATGTGTAACTGGTCAGCATCGCCGGATGCTTGACATGGTGCTGGAAGCTTTTGATGTTACGCCCGACTACGATTTGTCCATTATGAAGGACAAGCAGACCTTATTTGATGTGACCACCAATATTCTGAATCGCATCAAAGAAGTACTGGAAAAGGAAAAGCCGGATGTCGTTTTGGTCCACGGTGACACCTCTACGACCTTTGTGACTGCGTTGGCCTGTTTCTATTTACAGATCCCTGTTGGTCATGTTGAGGCCGGTCTGCGTACTTACAATATTTACAGTCCGTACCCGGAAGAGTTTAATCGTCAGGCTGTTTCCATCATCAGCAAGTTCAACTTTGCCCCCACAGAGCTTTCCAAGCAGAATCTGCTGAAGGAGGGCAAAGATCCGGATAGCATCTATGTTACCGGTAATACGGCAATTGATGCACTGAAAACCACCGTGCGTGAGAACTACACTCATCCCGAGCTGAAATGGGCAAAGGGCAGCCGTCTGATTATGATTACTGCACATCGCCGCGAGAACCTTGGTGAGCCTATGCGTCACATGTTCAAGGCCATCCGCCGTGTGATGGACGAGCATCCAGATGTGAAGGCTATTTATCCGATCCACATGAACCCGGTCGTGCGTGAGATTGCGGATGAGTTCCTTGGTGGTGATGACCGTATCCACATTATCGAACCACTGGATGTTTTGGATTTCCATAACTTCCTGAGCCGTAGTTACCTGATTCTCACTGACTCTGGTGGAATTCAGGAGGAGGCGCCGTCTCTCGGCAAGCCGGTTCTCGTTATGCGTGACACGACGGAACGTCCAGAAGGCATTGCAGCGGGAACCTTGAAACTGGTCGGCACCGAAGAAAAAACCATTTATAACGAATTCAGTCGTCTGCTTTCCGACAAAGAAGAGTATGATGCAATGAGCAAAGCAAGCAACCCGTATGGCGACGGTCATGCGTGTGAGAGAATTGCAGATGTGCTGGTTCGGACTCTGTAAAAACTGAGGAATCAAACCCATGAAAATATGTTTTATTGCACCTGCAAATAATTATCACACCCAAAAATGGTGCCACTGGTTCCGGAATCGTGGGCATCAAATCGATGTGATCTCTTTTACAGAAGGTGAAATAGAGGGCTGCACCGTTCACTACATCAACAGTGGTGCAGGAGTACGCGGAAGTGACGCGCAAAAACTCAAATATCTGTTTCAGGCAAGAAAAGTTCACGAAAACGTAAATGAAATAAAACCGGATGTGATCAATGCACACTATGCAACCAGCTATGGAACAGTTGCCGCATTGGCGAATCTTCCGCCTTATTATTTGTCTGTATGGGGATCGGATATATACGATTTTCCCAAGAAGAGTATCCTTCACCGGATGATGCTTCAGTTCAGCCTGAACAAAGCAGCTTATCTCCTCTCCACAAGTAAGGCAATGGCAAAAGAAGCATCTCAGTATACCCGAAAGCCTTTTGCTATTACACCGTTTGGCGTGGACTGCGAGCTTTTTTCACCGGACAAGACACCGGGGAAAAAGTATGATACCGTCAACACCAAGAACGGTCGAGATTATGTTATCGGTACGGTGAAATCGCTTTCGGATAAATATGGCATTGCAACACTGCTCCGGGCAACTGCACTGCTGAAAAAACAGCACCCGGAAGTGCCGGTGCAGCTCCGAATCGCAGGAAAGGGACCGCAGGAAAACGAATATAAAGCCCTTGCAAAAGAGCTTGGAATCGAGAATATCACAAATTGGCTGGGATTCATTCCGCAGGAACAAGCGGCTCTTGCGTGGGCGTGCATGGATTGTGGTATAATCCCGTCGGAGTCGGAGTCGGAGTCGTTTGGCGTTTCGGCGGTTGAGGCGCAGGCGTGCTGTACGCCTGTTATTATTAGTGATATTCCAGGACTGATGGAAGCAACTGTGCCGGGAAAAACCAGCGTTGTGGTTTCGCGCAAGCACCCGCAGGAGCTGGCACAGGCTATGTATGAAATGTATATGGATGCAGATAGGCGGCATGAGCTTGGACAGGCCGGACGGGAGTTTGTCTGCGAGACGTATGAGTTGAATCAGTGCTTTGAGAAAATCGAAAAGATTTATTTCCATAACGCAAAAAAACAGAAAGGTGCTAAAACACCAGTATGAGTGCGTACATAATTCTTATTGTTTATATATTGTTACTTTGGTGTGTAACAAAAAAAGGAACAGTATTATATACTGTTGGAAATGTAAAAAGCGAAGAATCAAATTTCTTTGTGGCGATGTCATTTTTGGCTGTTTTTCTGTTGTCTGCCTTGCGAAATAAAACGGTTGGAGTAGATACTGTCAGTTATATAAAATATTATGAGGCGGTTCAGGAACTGAGTTGGGGAGGCCTCATTAAAGGTGAATGGAATCATCATTTCTTCACCACAGAAAAGGGTTTTATGATCCTTGAAAAAATTTGTGGTGATTTAATGGTACCTACGCAACTCTTCATAGCGTTGTGCGCTGGTATTTTTGTATACGGTATCTACAAATTAGTAAGCACTTATATAGAAAGTAACGTGATTGTTTCGGTCTTTTCGTTTTTGGCTGTTGGTTCATATCTTCTCTCAATTAATGTTTTGCGGCAGGGAATTGGTGTTGGTCTTTGCTGCATTGCGTGGGTAGAATTAAAAAAAGGAAATTGGAAAAGATTTGTCATTGGCGTGCTTCTCGCTTGCACATTTCATGTATCTTGTTGTGTCTTTTTTTTGGCGGTTATCTTCGAAAAAATACCAGCGGGAAGAAAGTCTATTATCATCAGTACCATAGTAATGATGGTGGTTGGAGTTGTCGGAGCCGCATTTCTTCCAATTATTCTTCGATGGTTTCCCATTTATGCAGTGCGATATGGTAATGGACGATGGAAAATCAATGAGGCAAACGGTATTGTTATTGTTTGGGTTATTGTGCTTGCAATTATTTTACTCTCTGCGTTCCGATTGGATTGGAGTAAAAAGGAGCATCACATAGATTTTGAAGTCATGCTTTTTTCACTGTGTTATGTCAGCATTAATATTATAGGATTGTCGTTTGATGGCGCACAGCGTTTGTCAATGCTTTTTCAACCATTCCTTATATTATTATTTTCCAAATCCTGTGGGCTTTGGAGTGGAGCAACAAAAAGTATATATACAACGGGAGTAGTTGCAGGAATGATAGTTCTATTTTTGAAAGCAGCTTCAACGGCACAATATGCATATTTGCCTTTCTGGGCATAAAGGAGATGGATAAATATGGTTAGCGTTGTTGTCCCTGTTTATAATGTGTCAAAATATCTGGCTGACTGTATGAGGTCCATTTTGGCACAGAACATCAGCGATATGGAAGTCATTCTGATAGACGATGGCTCTACGGATAACAGTGGCACACTGTGTGACCGGTATGCAGCAGAATACAGCTGTGTGAAGGTCATCCATCAGGAAAACGCTGGGCTGTCGGCGGCACGGAACACCGGAATCGAAGCTGCAAAAGGCGATTTTATCACCTTTGTTGACAGTGACGACATGCTTGCTCCGGGCTTTATCAGCACGGCATTGGAGCTGGCAGAACATTATCAAGCTGATTTTATCGCATTTTCTAATGTGCGCTGTGAAGCAGATGCGCAGTGGGCAGAGGTCCCTTTGCCTGATGATATCGCAAAGGTCAATGTCTATGATGACCCGATACAGCAGATGCAGAAGTTTCTGCTCGGCTCTGAAATCGGTACGACTGCATGGGCAAAAGTCTACCGGCGTGAGCTGTTTGACGATGTCAGCTACCCGGTCGGGAAATACCATGAAGATGTCTTTACGACCTATAAAGTAGTAGATAAGGCATCCCGTATTGTAGCGACTACCCAAGTGGGCTATCTTTATCGGAAAAGCCCAAACAGTATCACGACAAGCGGATTTTCGGAGAAGCGGTTGGACAGCATACAGGGAAAAAAAGAGCAGCTTGCCTTTGTTTTTGCGCATTATCCCAGCCTGCAAAAAGAGGCGGAGACTGGCATTGTCTATGCCTGCAACCAATGCCTGATGCTGATGGCAAAAACGGGATATAAAAATAAAGCGGTGCTGGACGAATTCCAACAGCTTTACCGGAACTATGGAAAATCGTATCTGAACGCACCGGTGTCAAAGAAGGGAAAGGCACTCACACGTGTGGCCATGCTGGATGTTAAACTGGCATATAGATTGTTTGGAATTGTATTGTGAGGTGTTTTCTATGGGGATTCAGAAGAGAGTCTTGAACTTCCTGCATGACAAAATCAATGCAAAAAATCGAGAGCGGCTGAACAATACAACGCCGACTTTGATTTGTAGCAACTGCGCAGGCGGATTTATTTATCATTGGCTGGGGCTGCAGTTCCGGAGCCCATTCATCAATCTGTTCCTGACGCCGGAGGATTTCGTGAAGGCACTCGAGAATTTTGACGAATTTATCGACACGCCCATTCAGGAAGTGAAGGACAGCGGGAAGGACTACCCGGTCGGCGTTGGTGCTCTTGGGATAAAGGTTTACTTCATGCACTATAAGAGCTTTGCCGAAGCTATTGAGAAATGGAACGAGCGAAAACAGCGTATCGACAAAAACAACATGGGTGTTATGCTCTCCAATTATGCGGGGGGGTACAAGCTGCTGAAGCGGTTCGACGCCTTGCCCTATGCGCATAAGGTCGTATTTGTGCCGGAGCCGGTGGAAGGCATAATGAGTGCTGTCTATTTGAAAAACTACGATGCAAGCAGAAAGAATCTATATAGGACGATTTCCATCACAGGAAAACGCTGCATCGATCAATTTGATTATGTCAATTTTATAAATTGTCTAGAAGAGGAAAAACATGAAAAAAGTTGAAATAATATCGATGCAACAGGTTGACAATTACGGATCTGTGTTGCAGGCATACTCGTTGAAAAAGATGATTGAAAGTCTTGGATTTGAAGTCTTTTTTGCTGACATCGAGAAGGGCAAAAATGAAAAACTGAACTTACAGTGTGCAGAAAGGGATGTTGCGAGAAATGCGGCACGTAAAAATCAGAAGCAACATTCTTGCAAAAAACTTGTGGCGCGCATCAGAGGCAAAGTTGTACAAACTCGGATGAAAAAAATCTTTTCTGAGTTCCGAAATTCTACTGAGTTGAACACATCTGATGCGGATACACAATATGATGACTGTGTGATTGGAAGCGATGAGGTTTTTAACTGTTTGCAGAAAGTTGAGTGGGGATTTTCACAGCAGCTTTTTGGCAATGTACAAAATGCCGATAATGTTATAACTTATGCGGCGAGTTGTGGTTTTACAAGGGTAGAAATGCTTTCGGAAGAATTGAAAAAAGCGATTTCTGAAGCACTTGGAAAACTTTCAGCCATCTCGGTTCGGGATACAAATACAGCCCATTTTATTCAGAACCTTTCCTCGAAAGAGTTTGTATACAACTTGGATCCTGTTGCAGTTGGTGATTTTACAGCAGAGATTGCTCAGGCAAAGTTGGAGTATAAACTGCCTGCAAGATATTGTATCATCTACGCATATAGCAACCGAATTAGCTCACCCGAAGAAATACGAGCAATAAGAGATTATTGCGATAAGCGAAATTTAAAGATGATTGCCCCGTTTGGTGAGCAGGAATGGATTCCTTTGAACAAGCCCCTAAAGCCATTTGAACTTTTACGAGCGTTTCAGGAGGCGGAATGCATTATTACAGATACCTTTCATGGGGCTCTTTTTGGTGCAAAATTTGGAAAGCGATTGGCAATTATAATTCGGGAAAGCAACCGAAACAAACTTGGGGATTTGACGAGACGCCTGCAAATCAAAGACCATGTGGTTACAGAAATTTCGGAGTTGGGTGCTGTCCTGGATAAAAATTTAGATAAGGTGAAGATTGACGAAATCTTAAGTTCAGAAAGAAAAAAGTCTTTGGAATATTTAAAAGAAAATCTATGAGTGGCGTTTTGAACAGACGAATCAAGCGAATTTTCACTTTTATATACGCAATACATAAAATGAAATGGCTGTGCATTGGGGTTATGTGTTGATGGACATTTTCAATTAGACCTGACGAAACGAGCCGGATTGTGAGGCAGGTTAAAGGTTTGCATGTGCACTGTCCTTGGTGATCCAGATTTTTTCTCCGTAAGTGTTTAAGATTGCTGGTACCGTTTCCAATATTATACTACTCGTGGAGAGAAAATTTATGCAAAGAAAGAAAGCCAAAAGGCATCAAGGCATTTGATGAAACAACATTGATAATTCGGGAGAAATTGGCTAGTCATGGGGAATAGCAGAAATAGTTATTTGATAAAAAACACAATGATTTTTACATTGGGGAATCTGGGATCAAAGTTGATTTCTTTTTTCCTGATTCCACTATATACAAATGCCCTTACAACAACAGAATACGGTGTAGTTGATTTGATTGCAACAGTTGGAACAGTTGCGGCTCCAGTTCTTACGTTGAACATCTGTGAATCGGTTATGCGGTTTGCGCTTGATAAGGATGCAAACAAGGATAAAATCACACAAATAGGGACAAATCTTCTGTTGATAGGAATGGTTGTTGGGTTGGTGATTTTTCCGATATGTCATTCATTTAACAGAATTTCACAGTATTCGGTATTTGTGTATTTTTATGTGATTTCTTTAGCGGCGAGCCAACTTTATTTATGTGATTTGCGCGGAAAGGAATTGCTTGTCTATTATTCAATTGGAAATGTTCTCCACACTTTCTTTATTGCAGCACTGAATATATTGTTCCTCGTGGTGTTTAAGGGCGGAATTGAGGGATATTTAAACGCATACATTATTGCGAATATCCTTACGGCAACATATGCCTTAATAATGGGAAAAGGATACCGATCATTTTCCTTTTCGGGAGTTGATAAAAAACTGCTGCAACGAATGATCAGATATTCGATTGTTCTAATCCCCAATTCGTTTATGTGGTGGATTATGAATTCATCTGATCGTGTTATGGTGTCCAGTATGGTTGGAATTGCTGCTAACGGCATCTATGCGGTTTCATATAAACTTCCAACATTGGTGTCTACGCTCACAACAATTTTTAACCAGGCGTGGAGTTATTCTGCAATTCGGGAAGAAGGAACAGAAGATGAAAATGAGTATAACAACAAAATCTTTAGAACATTAATCGGAATTGTTATGTTAATTGGCATCGGACTGATTACTTTTATGAAACCTTTCCTGAGTATATATGTTGCAAAGGAGTATTATGTCGCTTGGAAATATACACCTTTTCTAACAGTTGGATGTGTGTATTTGACATTGGCCACATTTATGGCAACCAGTTACACAGTTCATAAGGATAGCTTTGGATATCTTTTTTCCGGTATGTTTGGCGCGATATTTAATATCGTAATGAATTTAGCATTGATTCCGTTGATTGGTGTTTATGGGGCGGCAATTGCCACATGTATTAGCTATATGCTTGTATTTGTGTTTAGGCTCTTCCATACACGAAAATATATTCGATATAATATAAAAAATAAAGAATTTATAGTTGGAAGCGCAATTCTGATTCTGTCGGCATGCCTAATGTTTGTAGACAATTTGTTTGGGCTCACGCTCCAATGTGCTTTGATGCTGATTGCGATATATTCGTTTTCGGATGTTTGGTCTCCGATGTTAAAAAAATTGCTGAAATTAAAAGGGAAACAATGATATGATTACGGTGTGTGAAAAAGGAAAATGCACAGGGTGTATGGAATGCATTGATATTTGTCCTAAAGGCGCAATACAGGTCGTTGATTCGATGATAGAATATAATGCAATAATTGATTTGGAAAAATGCATTAATTGCAATGCTTGCCATAAAGCGTGTCAAAATAATCACGAACTAATGCTGGTAAAGCCGATTTGTTGGAATCAAGGATGGGCCGCAGACGAGAACATCCGAGAAGAATCATCGTCTGGAGGACTTGCTACAGCAATAGAGCGCGCTTTTATTAGAAACGGAGGCGTTGTTTGTAGCTGTACTTTCCATTCGGGCCGATTTGAGTTTGACTTTGCTGAAACAGAAGGAGAAGTGGGCAAGTTTCTTGGCTCAAAGTATGTGAAAAGTAACCCGGGGGGAATCTATAAAAAAGTGTTAGAGCGGCTTAAAGATGGGGAAAAGATTCTTTTTGTTGGTTTGCCATGTCAGGTTGCTGCTGCGAAACATTATACTAAAAATCATCATAATTTATATACGATTGATTTGATTTGTCACGGAACGCCTTCTCCTAAAATTCTGGAGAAATTTTTGGATGACTATGATATTAAGCTGGTAGATATTGAAAGGATAAAATTTCGAGTAAAAAATAGTTTTAAGCTAGAACAAAATGGAAAGCAATTTGCTGTTCCGACAGTAACAGATAATTATTTGATGACGTTTTTGAATTCGACATCGTATACAGAAAATTGTTATCAATGTAATTATGCGCAACTTGGTAGAGCAGGAGACATCACACTTGGGGATTCATGGGGAAGTGAACTAGAAAAGAAAATTCAGGATAAAGGTGTTTCCTTGATACTGTGTCAAAGCGAGAAGGGAAAGAAACTTATAGAGCAGTCGGATTTAGTTCTTAAAGATGTTGAATTGAAAAGAGCAATCGAACACAACCACCAGTTACAGCATCCAGCTCAAAAACCACAGCAACGAGAAGCATTTTTTAGGGAACTGAACAAAGGATGCAAATTTAAAAACGCTGTAAGAAAATGTTATCCGGAAAGGTATTTAAAAGATACTGTAAAGACTCTGTTGCATAAAGCAAAATATGTGCGGGGGGGGGCAAAGCAACTATTAAATAATTACTGGTATGAATATAATTGGATAATTGAAATTACTAAATGGAAATTAGCTTCATATAACTTCGCTACAAATGGCCTCGTTCTTCATAATCTAAAATTTGTACGGCTTAAATATCAAATCTGACAATTTGTTAGGAGTTTATAGCCCGCAAATCTATTCGTTATAAAGAAAGAGGTATGACATGAAAAAAAGAGTGAGCGTTATTATACCGGTATATAATGCAGAAAAATATTTAACGGAATGTATAGAGTCTGTGTTGAATCAAAAAATGCAAGAAATTGAATTAATAATGATTGATGATGGAAGTAAAGATCAATCAGCATGTATTATGAAAAAATATATGTGCAAATATCCAGATATTATAAAATGCATTTTTCAGAATCAGCTGCGAGAAATAGGGGATTAGAGATGGCAGAAGGTTCTTATATTGTTTTCGTAGACAGCGATGACTATATTGGACCTAACTATATAAAAAGTTTATTTGAAGCAGCAGATAGATATAAGTCGGATATGGTGTTATGTGATTACACAAAGGTAGATGAAGAAGGCAATATACTAAGAGAATATAAGGCGAATTATGAAGAAAAAGGAGTTAGGATTCCTTCTTATATTTCGTGCAACAGGATTATAAAATATGAGTTGTTTCACAAATATGGTATCAGATATAAAGAGGGTGTTATTTGTGAAGATATTCCGGCAATGCTTGAGTTGGAGGCGGTTGCAAAAAATATTCATGTTATATCTATGGCAGAGTATTATTATAGAACAAATCCAAACTCTACAACTTCAACATTGAAAAAAAGAAATATAAAAATGAATCAATTACCGTTTAGAGCTTTGGAAGAATGTCTGGAATTTTATGAAAATAATAAAAAAGATCCATATGATAAAAAGATGGAGTTCTTTTTATGTAGAATTTGGACATCGCTTTTATTTGAAGTAGGACGCGGTGCATCGAAGAATGTGCGAAAAAATATGTGTCATGAGATCGAACAATTTATGGATAAGTATTATCCATATTATTATAAAAATCCGTATGTAAAATTGAACTATTTTAAAAATATGGCTAAAATTCAAAAATGGGGTACATGGGCATTTGTTCGAGCTATGCATAGACATTTATTGTATCCGCTCACTACAATATGCAGATGGATATAAATTGAGGAATATATGAATAAAAAAAGATTATCAATACAAGAAAACATAATTTGGAATACAATAGGAAG
>ENA-ORTQ01001565-ORTQ01001565.1-human-gut-metagenome-genome-assembly--contig:-NODE-1565-length-23669-cov-9.172525_pt1 | contig 23669 bp, 20 predicted proteins | sample MGYA00241912_ERZ509188 | MGnify/ENA primary metagenome ERZ509188 (study PRJEB26280, sample SAMEA2338849) | human gut metagenome | biome: human gut; feature: human-associated habitat; material: faeces...
AGCTGCCGGAGCGGTGCTTAAGCCGCAAGGCGGGAATTGTGCGGTGTTGCCTTAATTGGGAGTAAGCGGACTGGGCGGCAGTGCGCTGCCGCAGCTTTTGCAGCCCTGCTTACAATATTACAAGTTTATCATAGCGTTTTTTAGCGGGTTATGCAAGGCAGCGGGCACGGGATGGTCAAAATAATTTTACAATTCCAACATAAATTTATGGTATAATACCACTTACGTTAAAAAGATTAGGAGAGTTTTTAAGATGGCATGGGTCACAAAAGACAGCGTTGAACAGTATGAAACGCCCGAATTGAAAAAAGAATATACCAAACAGGAAAAAGCTGCCAACTGGTGGTATTACCACAAGCTGTACGTTGGCATTGCGGTCATCGCCGTGGTGCTGGTGGTGTGGATGGTGCACGATGTTGTTACCCGGGTGCGGCCGGACTACCGCGTTGGCTATGTGGGCAGCAGCAACTTGCCGACAGATACGGTAACGGCCCTGGAAAACACGCTGGCCGCCTACTGTGATGACCGCAATGGCGACGGCAAGGTGGTAGTGGAGCTGGTGCAGTATAATCTGGATTTTGATTCCGAGAGCGAAAACACCGATGCATACACCCAGATGGCTGATGTGACCCGGCTTTCGGCGGATTTATCCAGTGAGGATGGGCCTTACATCTTTATCATGCAGGATACCGATTACGCGCAACAGTTTGCGGAAACCACCGGCGATTTGCAGTACCTGGACGGCACCATGCCCGACACGGAGAATGTGGATGAAAATGATAATGTGATCGTGGACTGGACCAAGATGGTTTACCGCTGGACGGACTGCCCGGCTCTGACCGGTCTGGATTTGGGCACCTACACCGGCCTGACGATGGTGGATGACCTCCAGGGCGAAAACCAGGACATCATGAAAAACACCTACATAGGCCGCCGCGCGTATTATACCGACAAAACCGCGCTGGAAAGCGAAACCTATGATGCCCTGTGGAACATCTTGACCGCGGGTGCCGTTTCCACCGTGGGGCAGCAGTGATGCGCTACCGCCCGGTAAAAAAGCCGGCCCCCATGCCGGAAAACCCCTACCACCGCATCTTTACCCCCATGCCAAGCTTTGAGGATCTGGTGCGGAAGGCGAGGGAAGAGGAAAAGAAATTAAAAAGTAATAAAGAATAAAGAAAAATGAAGGTGTGCCTGCGGCACGGATTGAGATATCAGGCTGCGGGCACGCATAAAAGAATGGCAGGAAGTTTATGTTTTCTGAGCGGCGCTGCGCGCCGCGGTCCACCAAAATTATTCATTATTCTTTATTCACTATTCTTTCAATCAAAAAGCAGGGCTTCGGCCCTGCTTTTTTGCTTTTTTTGATGGTGCCCTATTGCGATACAGACCGTTTTATAGTATAGTAAAATATGAATAACCATGGAATGTGAGGAACCTGTCTATGGATCAGTTGCAGCAGGCCCGTGCACAGATTGACGAGATCGACGCAAAGATGGCCGCATTGTTTGAACAGCGTATGCAGGCAGTGGGCCAGGTGGCACAGTACAAGGCGCGCACCGGCAAACAGGTGTTTGACCCGGCACGCGAAGCCCTTGTGCTGGAAAAGAATACCGCCCGCGTGCAGAACCCGGAACTTCAGCCCTATTACCGCGAATTTTTGAAAAAAGCGCTGGCGGTTTCCCGCGCGTACCAGCATGTTCTGATTGGGCAGGATGTTGCCGCCTACCAGGGGGTGGAGGGCGCGTGGTCCCACATTGCGCTGCGTCAGCTGTTCCCCTTTGCCAAGGCACAGGCGTACTCCACCTGGAACGAGGTGGTGGAAGCCGTGGAGCGGGGCGATGCTTACTGCGGCGTTCTGCCGTTTGAAAATTCCAACGCGGGCGATGTTTCCGCTGTGCTGGACCTGCTGTATGCCCACCCCGGCCTGAAAGTAGCCCGCATGTGCGACCTGCCCATCCGGCAGGACCTGCTGGCGCTGCCGGGCGCGCAGCTGAGCGAGATCAAAACGGTCATCAGCCACCAGCAGGCGCTGGCGCAGAGTGGGCCATTCTTGAAACTGCACCACTTTGCCACCAAAGCCTGGGGCAACACAGCGGATGCCGCCCGCTATGTGGCGGAACAGGGCGACCAAACCCTGGCAGCTATCGCTTCCGCCGAAACAGCCAAGCTGTACGGGCTGCAGATTTTAGCCGAGGGCGTGAACGAGGACGGCGACAACACCACCCGCTTTATCGTGATTGAAAAAGAGGGCGCCCAGCGGCAGCCGATCGCCGCCGCACCGGGGCAGCGGCTTTCGATGCTGTTTACGGTGGACCACAAGCCGGGGCGGCTGGCGCGGGTGATCCAGATCATCGGCGAGCGCGGCTTTAACATGGAAACCATCAAAAGCCGTCCGCTGCCCCATGTTCAGTTTGAATATTATTTTTATGTTCAGCTTGTCTGCCCGGCCAATGCCGCAACGGACGATTGCGCCAAGCTGGTGCATGAGCTGGAAAACGTGTGCCGCACGGTGCGGATACTGGGTGTATTTGACCTGTAAATGACGGAAAAACACGGGAGGAATTGTTATGAAATTGACCATGCAGCTTGGCAGCCGCAGCTATGATATCATCCTGAAAAGCGGGTGCCTGGCCAACCTGTACCAGTTTGCCAATGTTGCCAACCGCAAGGTGTTTATCCTGACGGATTCCGGCGTACCGGAGCAGTATGCCCAGACCGTGCTGGCCCAGTGCCCCAATGGAATGGTGTACACTGTGCCCCAGGGCGAAGCCAGCAAAAGCCTGAAAGTGTATGGCCAGGTGCTGCAAGCCATGCTGGAGTTCAACATGACCCGCAAGGACCTGCTGGTGGCCGTCGGCGGCGGCGTTGTGGGGGATTTGGGCGGGTTCTGCGCGGCATCTTATATGCGCGGCATTGATTTTGTCAACTGCCCCACCACCACCCTTTCCCAGATCGATTCCTCCATTGGCGGCAAAACCGCCATTGACCTGGGCGAAACCAAAAACATTGTTGGCGCTTTCTGGCAGCCCAAGGTGGTGCTGGTGGATTTTGATGCCCTGGCAACGCTGCCCCGCCGCCACTTTGTCAACGGCCTGGCGGAGGCCATCAAGGCAGGTCTGATTGCTGACCCGGAGCTGTTTGCCCTGTTTGAGTGTGAACACCCCGAAGAAAACATTGAGCGCATCATCTACCGTTCCCTGCGCGTGAAGAAGAACGTGGTGGAAAACGATGAGCACGAGCAGGGCCAGCGCGCCTGCCTGAACTTTGGCCATACCATCGGCCATGGCATTGAGGCTGTCAAGGGGGTGCGCGGCCGCCGCACCAACGGCCTGTTCCATGGCGAGTGCGTGGCGCTTGGCATGCTGCCTATGATCGAGGATAAATCCCTTGTGCGCCGCACCCGCGCCATCTACCGCACTTTGGGCCTGCCCACCCGCACGGGTGTGGACAAAAATAAGGTGCTGAGCTATATGCAGCACGACAAAAAGAGCGCGGGCAGCACCATTACCGTCATCAAGGTGCCCGGCCTGGGCTGCTGGCGCGCCGATATGATTCCCATGACCGAACTGCCCGCCCTGCTTGGCATCAAGGAAAACGAGGACTGAGCCGATGAAAAATACCTTTGGCAATGCATTGGGCCTGACCATTTTTGGCGAAAGCCACGGTGCCGCCGTCGGCGCTGTGCTGGACGGCCTGGCCGCGGGGTTGCCAGTGGATGAAGCGTACATCGCCGAGCGGATGGACCGCCGCCGCGCCCGCGGAGATGGGCTTTCCACCGCCCGCACCGAGCCGGATGTGGTGGAGTTTTTGAGCGGTGTGGTCAACGGCCATACCACCGGCACCCCCATCACCATGATGATCCGCAACACCAACACCCGCAGCGGAGATTATGCAAAAACGGCGGATCTGCTGCGCCCCGGCCACGCGGATTACACGGCATATGCCAAATATGAAGGCTGGCAGGATGCCCGCGGCGGCGGCCACTTTTCCGGCCGCATCACCGCAGCCAGCGTGGCTGCGGGTTCGATCTGTGAGCACATTCTGGCACAGCGCGGTATTAAGGTGTATACCCACATTGCCCGCTGTGCCGGGGTGGAGGATGCTCCGCTTTCCAGCTCTGCCGGTTTGATTATGGCAGAACCACAGCCGGGCCATTTTGCCCTGTTGGACCCCGAAAAAGAAGCCCCCATGCAGGCAGCCATCCGCGCAGCCGGGGCCGAGGGCGACAGCGTGGGCGGTATTCTGGAAACTGTCATCACCGGGGTGCCCGCGGGCATCGGCGAACCGTTCTTTGACAGTGTGGAAAGTGAGATCGCCCACCTGGCGTTTGCCATCCCCGCTGTCAAAGGCATTGAGTTTGGCGCGGGCTTTGCCTTTGCGGACCTGCGCGGCTCCCAGGCAAACGATCCGTTTACCATGCGGGACGGCAAAGTGGTAACGGCCACCAACAAAAACGGCGGCATCAACGGCGGCATTGCCAACGGCATGCCCATTGTGTTCCGCACGGCGGTAAAGCCCACCCCCAGTATTTATAAAGAACAGGATACCGTGGATTATATCGCCAAGGCAGATGCAAAACTGCAGATCAAGGGCCGGCACGACCCCTGCATTGTGCCCCGTGCTGCTGTGGTGCAGAACACCCTGGCAGCATTTGCCGTGCTGGACCTGCTGACCGTGCGTTACGGTACGCTGGGGCAAAAGTAATACAGCCGAAGCAAACAGAAAGGAAGCGCAACATGGAATACGGTCTGATCGGAGCCAAACTGGGCCACAGCTATTCCAAAATCATCCATGAGGCCGTGTGCGGCTATTCCTATGAGCTGCATCCGCTGCCCACGGAGGAAGAAGCCCATGCCTTTATGCAGGCAAAGGCGTTCAAAGCCATCAATGTTACCATCCCGTACAAAAAGCTGGTCATCCCATATTGCGATGAGGTGGAACCACGTGCGGCGGCCATCGGCGCAGTGAACACCGTGGTCAACCGGGATGGCAAGCTGTATGGCTATAATACGGATTATACCGGCTTTGCCTACCTGGCCCGCTGCCACGGCGTGAAGTTTGCCGGGGCTGTGGTGCTGGTGCTGGGCACCGGCGGCACCCACAACACCGTCACGGCTGTCTGCCAGGACGCCGGAGCCAAACAGGTGCTGACAGCCAGCCGCACCGGCAAGGACGGTGCCCTGACCTATGAGAAAGCCCAGCAGCACCCGGAAATCAATATCATTATCAACACCACCCCGGCGGGCATGTACCCCAACAACGGCAGCTGCCTGCTGGACCTGCATGCCTTCCCCAAGCTGGAAGCCGTGCTGGACTGCGTTTATAACCCGTTCCGCACCGAACTTTTGCTCCGTGCGGAGGAACTTGGCGTGCCCGCCTACTGTGGGTTCGAGATGCTGGTGGCGCAGGCAGTGTACGCGGCGGAGCACTTTACCGGCCAAAAGCTGCCGGAAGCTGTGATCGCTGACACCCACCGCAAGCTCAAGCGAGATCTTTCCAACGTGGCCATCATCGGAATGCCGGGCTGCGGCAAGTCCACCATCGGGCGTGCCCTGGCCAAAACGCTGGGCAAAAACTATGTGGATCTGGATGAAGTGATCGAGAAAAACACCGGAATGCCCATCCCGGATATCTTTGCGCGTGAAGGCGAGGCATCGTTTCGCAAGTATGAATCTCAGGCTGTGGCGGAGATCAGCAAGCAGACACGGCAGGTCATCGCCTGCGGCGGCGGGGTGATCAAAACACCGGGCAACGCCCGCGCCCTGCGCCAGAACGGCCCTGTGCTGTGGGTGCAGCGCCCGGTCGAACGGCTGGCAACCGGCGGGCGGCCGCTTTCCACCGGGTTGGACGCCCTGCGCAAGATGGAAGCCGAGCGGATGCCGCTTTACCGCGCAGCGTCCGATGCCGCGGTGGATAACACCGGCCGCCTGGAAAACACAGTAGAAACCGCCGTGCAGGCGTTTGAAACAACATTTGATGCCTGAACGGCACGAAAGAGGGGAACACCGTGGAAGCAACCGTTGCAGCCATTGAACCGGGCCGCCTGGCCGGAACCGCTGCCGTGCCGCCCAGCAAAAGCGCGGCACACCGCGCTGTGGTGTGCGCGGCCCTGGCCGCCGGTACCAGCCACATTGGCAATGTGGAATTTTCGCAGGATATTCTGGCCACGTTGGGGGCTGCCCAGCAGCTGGGGGCCAAGGTGGAGCGGAGCGAGCATGAGCTGACCATTACCGGCCGCGGCAATGCGGACGGTTTTGCCACCATTACCCGCCCGGTGTTCTGCAACGAAAGCGGCAGCACACTGCGGTTTATCCTGCCGCTGTTCAGCCTGACGGCCCAAAAAGTGCGCTTTACCGGCGCAGGCCGCCTGATGCAGCGCCCGCAGGAAATTTATGCCCAGCTGTTTGAGCGCCAGGGGCTGCGTTTTGAACAGAACGAACAGGGCATTACGATTTTTGGCCGCCTGTGCCCCGGCACCTTTACGCTGCCGGGCAATGTGTCCAGCCAGTTCATCAGCGGGCTGCTGTTTGCCACCCCGTTGATGGAGGCCCCCAGCACCATTGAGGTGCGCGCTCCCTTTGAAAGCCGCAGCTATGTGGACCTGACCACAGACGCGATGCAGAAATTTGGCGTTAAAGTTTCGGTCCGCGCCCGCAAGGATGGCTCCGCCACCTACAAAGTGGCAGCGCCGCAGCATTATGCGGCAGCAGACATGGATGTTGAAGGCGATTACAGCCAGGCGGCGTTTTTGGCCGTGCTGGGCAGCACTGTGGGCGGCATTACGATAACGGGTCTGCCCTCCGGTTCCCACCAGGGAGACCGGGTGATCCTGGATATCTTAAAGCAGTGCGGCGCAAAGTTTGAGCGCAGCGGCAGCCATGTGACCTTCCATCGCAGCCTGCTGAAGGCGGTGGAGATCGACCTGGCCGATTGCCCAGACCTTGGCCCGGTGCTCATCGCACTGGGGTGCTTCTGCAGCGGCACCACCATCATCCGCAACGCCGGGCGGCTGCGCATTAAAGAGTGTGACCGCATTGCCGCTATGCAGGAAGAGCTTGCCAAGATGGGCGGCACGGTAAAAGCGGACGGCGATACCCTGACAATTGAGGGCTGCGCCCTGCACAAGCCCACGGCGCCGCTGAACGGCCATAACGACCACCGCATTGTAATGGCAATGGCCGTTGCTGCCCTGGCCGCAGGCCAGCCGGCGGTCATCGAGGGGGCCAACGCGGTCAACAAAAGTTGGCCGGATTTCTTTGAGGTCATCAAGGGCCTGGGGGCCCATGTAACAAATCAGGGGTGAAAGCAAAATGGACGGGATGGATAAAAACAAAACGTTTTTAATTGTGGGCCTGGGCCTGCTGGGCGGCAAATATGCCCAGGTGCTCAGCCAGAAAGGCTACCGCGTGACCGGCATTACCCACAGCCAGAGCACGCTGGATTATGCGCTGGAACACGCCTATATCTGCGAGGGCCGCAACGAAAACTTTGACGACCTGGTGCAGAACGCGGATTACATCATCTTTGGCCTGTACCCCACTGTGCTGCTGGAATGGGTCAGGCAGTACGGCCACCTGGTCCGCCCCGGCACGCTGATAACTGATGTTTCCGGCGTAAAGCGCGGCGTGGTGGAGCCGGTGCAGCAGATGCTGCCGGAGGGCGTGGAGTTCATTGCCAGTCACCCCATGGCCGGCCGTGAGACCAGCGGCGTGGCCCACAGTGCCGAGGTAAACTTTGCCCCGGCAAACTTTATCATTACCCCCACCGAAAAAAACACCCCGGAAGCCATTGAATGGTGCCGTACCCTGGCCCGCACACTGGGGTTTGCCCGCATTAGCGTGCTCAGCCCAGCAGAGCATGACCACATGATCGGCTATGTCAGCCAGCTGTGCCATGCCATTGCCGTCAGCCTGATGTGCGCCAGCGATAACGCCGAGCTTGCCAAGTATACCGGGGACTCTTTCCGCGACCTGACCCGCATTGCGCGCATCAACGATAAAATGTGGGCGGAGCTGTTCTTGTGGAACAAGGATAACCTGATTAGTGAGATCGATATGTTCAGTGATGCACTTGCCACCATGCGCCAGAAACTGGTGGATGACGACCGCGAAGGGCTGGAAAAAATGTTCCGCCTTTCCACCGAGCGCCGCAAGGCATTTGATAAAAAATAACCGGGAAGCCGGTCTGTTTTGCCGGAAGGGAGGCGGCCTTTATGCCCCGCAAAGAAGGACAGAAATTAAAGCTGCTTACGTTGTTGGAAATTTTTGTGCGGGAAACCGACGAAAAGCACCCCATCAGTGTGCCGCGCATGGTAGAACTGCTGAAAGAGCGCGGCATTGTGGCAGAGCGCAAAAGCGTGTATGACGATATCCAGACCCTGAACGAAATGCCGGATACCCCCTTTGAGATCGTGCAGCAGCGCGGCCGCGGGGGCGGGTATTATATGGTGGATACCCCGTTTGAATTGGCGGAGCTGAAACTGCTGGTGGACGCTGTGTATGCCAGCAAGTTCATCACCGCGCGCAAAAGCAAGGTGCTGATCGAAAAGCTGGGGCGGTTCACCTCCCGCTACCGCCAGGAGGAGCTGGACCGCAAGGTGCTGGTTTCCGGCCGGGTGAAAAGCCAGGAGGAAAAGATCCTTTACAGCGTGGATACCCTGCACAGCGCCATCACCGCGGGCAACCAGGTGCGGTTCAAATACTGTGACTGGGACCTGCAAAAGCAGATGGTGCCCCGCCATGAAGGCCAGCTGTACACCGTCAGCCCCTGGGTGATGGTGTGGGAAAACGGAAACTATTATATGATCGCCTATACCGAAGGCCGTCTGAAGCACTACCGCGTGGATAAAATGCGCAAGGTGGAGCTGCTGCCGGATACCGAACGTGAAGGCGCTGAGGAATACGCCGAATTTGACGTAAACCAGTATATGCAGCAGATGTTTGATATGTTCAACGGCCCGGTGCGCAAAGTGACCATGCGGTGCGAAAACCGTTTGGCCGGGGCGATGATCGACCGGTTTGGCACGGGGGTTACCCTGGTGCGCAACCCGGATGGCGACCACTTTAATGTGGTGGTAAATGTGCAGGTCAGCCCCCGGTTTTACGGCTGGGTGGCCGGCTTTGGCACAGGGATCGAAATTCTGGACCCACCCAGCGTGCGTGCAGAAATGAAGAAAAAGCTGGATGAGCTGGAGGGCCTTTACCGCTGATGCAGACAGCAAAACAAAAGCTCAAACGCGCAGCACCGTGGCTGTTTTTGCTGCTGGTGCTGGCCGGGCTTGCCGCAGTGCGCGGTCTTGCCGCCAATTATGAGATCGGGTACGAGATCATGAACGGCGACTTCCAGAATTATAACCCGGTGCGCCACCTGCTGGCCGGGCAGGTACCTTATCGTGATTTTACCGTCTACCTTGGTGCGGGCGAGCTGTACAGCGTGGGCGGTTTGCTGCTGGTGCTGGGCAACAGCTTTGGCCGCAGCATGTTTGCCACAAACTTTTGCACCTGGTTCTATTTTGAGCTGCTGGTGCTGGCGGTCTGCCTGGTGGTCATCGGCACTGCCCGTGCGGCCCGCGCGGCAGCGCTGGCGCTGTGCAGCGTGTTTTTTGCCTATGTGCAGGGGGCAAACCTGCCGTTTGCCGGTCAGGTGAACACCCTGCTGAGCTATGCCGCCGCCAACGGCAACAGCGCCCGCATGATGCGCTCCGCCGCTTTAACACTGGCGGTACTGGTCATCCTGCTGGGACTGCATTTCTGGCAGCAGGATACAAGCAGGCGGCTGTTGGCCCCGGCGGTGCTGGTGCCCTTTGCCGCAGGCTTTTTTGTGCCTTGGAGCAATGATATGGGCGGCGCTGCCTATATTTCCATTGCGCTGGGGTATGGGCTGTATCTCATCCGGCTGTATCGCAGTTCCATCGGTAAAATTGTGGTGCAGACACTGCGCTACATCGTTACCAGTGTGGTGGGGCTTGGCGTTTCGGTGCTGCTCATCAGCTGGGGGCACCCGCTGGCCTGGCTGCGCCAGACCCGCGGAACCAGCGCTTACCAGACTTGGTATTACGGCAATACCCTCAGCGACCGGGTGTGCAGCGTGGCAGACCTGCACTGGCCGGGCGCGGCAGTGTTCTGCCTTGCGGCGGCACTGGCGTTTGCCATCGGTATTTTTGTCTGCCGCAGCAAACGCTCTGCTGTGTTGGCGGCCGGGGGCTTTGCCCTGACACTGGGCATGGTGCTGTGGAACCTGCTGTACGGCATGGTCAGTGCCTCCAACAATGGGCCCACGGGCGGCGCGGCGGCACTGGCTGCCGTACTGGCCCCGGCGTGTATCATCAAAGCGGTGCTGCTGGTTTGCCAAAAGGTAAGCTTTCCGCAGGTTGCAGCGCGCATTGTGCCCGCAGGCTGTGCGGTGCTGGGGGCCGCTGTGCTGGCCGTCGGCATGGCTGGACAGGTGCAGACCCGCATTGGCGGGCACGAGGGCTATACCTTTGTGCCGGAGCTGGGCGGCTGGATCGGCGACCAGGCCGAAAAGCTGGCAACCGAAAAGGAACTGACGGCGGGCAAGCGGCTGTTTGGCACCTATTCCAGCGCGCTGGAAGCCATGACTGGCCAGCTGCAGCCTACCGGAACGGATTACATCATCCATGCCCTGGGGGATCGCCAACGCCTGGCGTACCTGCAAACCTTCCAGCAGGGGAATTTTGACATTGTCGTGACCCCCAGCCCCAAGGTGGCCCCGCCGGAGCGGTGGAGCCGCAACGCCAACTGGTGGTTCTACCGGGAGCTGTACCGTTACTGGCAGCCGGTGGCAAACACCTTCCAGTCCGGCGGCATGCACCTTTTCTGGGAGCGCACCGGAACCGATAACAATCTGAACGTGGAAACCACGACCGCTGCCACCCTGCAGGGAGATGGCACTGTGCTGGTGACCGTAACGGCGGCGGATGCGGATTTTTGCGGTGTGGCGGATGTAACGCTGCACTATGGGCTGGTCAGCTCTGACAGCATGGACCACCCGTTTGACCGGCAGTTCCTGCATGTGACCTGTGTGACGGAAAACGAACTCTGCGCCGCCGCGGAACGCGACACCAACCAGGGCGATTTCTACCTGCCCACCGACCGCGACAGTTACGAGGTGCCTATCACCATTTCCAACGGTGTGGGGCAAATTCTGCTGACGGCAAAATCCGGCAGCGGCACCGTGTACCCGCAGGTAAACGCAGTTGAAGTGAATGCGACGTATCAGGATTGGGAGTACTTCTTCGAGTAACGCGGAAAAAACTGCAGGTCCGGCAGCGGGAGTGGAAAGTTGTAAAATCTGCTTCAGCGCCGCAGCAAAACCGCCGTTGGTTGAAACCGGATGGATTTTATGATATACTAAAACGATTGAAATATGGCGTACAGAGAGGGGGCAGCAGGATTGCTCAGTGAAAATCAGCGTATCAGGGGCTTGATCAGCAGTGTGATTGATATTGTGCTGCTGATTGCCGCATACCTGCTGGCCAATTTCCTGCGCTTTAACTGGCTGCCTTTTTTTGAGGAGGGCGGCGCCGGCCCGGCACTGGATATTGCCCGCAGCCCTATGGTTGCCCTGGGGTGGGCGGGCTACGCCGTGGTGATGGTGCTGCTCTATTGGAGCCGCGGGCTGTATAACCTCTCCCGCCTGCGGGGGCTGTGGCAGCGCAGCACTACCATTGCGTTCGGCAACGCGCTGGGCGTGGTGGGCTTTATGGCGCTGCTCTTCGTTTTCCGCCTGCAAAACTTCTCCCGCGGGGTCATGCTGCTGCTGTACGGGTTCAGTACCGGATTTTTGATCTTCAAGCGGATGATCAAGCGCTGGTATGACCGTGCCCGCAACCGGAAAGGGGAGGACCTGCGCCATATCTTGCTGGTCGGCGGCGGCGATATGGCTGCCGAGTACCTGCTGGCACTCGAACATAACCCGTATTATGGCTTCCATGTGGATGGCTACCTGGCGCCTTATGCCAACCCGGACCTGGATGTGCGCTACCTGGGCGGATATGACAAAATGGAAGTTACGCTGGATGAACCCGGCATTGACGAGGTGGTGGTGGCCCTGGATGCCGCCGAGATGCACATGCTGACCCGCGCCTTTGCCGCCTGCGATAAGCACGGCACCCGCATTACCATGGTGCCGTTTTATAACGATTACCTGCCCGCCCGCCCCACCATTGATGTGCTGGGCGATTGTAAGCTCATCAACATCCGGCAGACGCCGTTTGATAATATCCTGAACGCCTTTATCAAGCGCGCCATGGATGTGGTGGGCAGCCTGGTGCTGATCGTGCTCACCAGCCCCATCATGCTGGGGGTAGCCATCGGCGTCAAGCTGTCCAGCCCTGGGCCGATCATCTTTAAGCAGGAGCGCGTGGGGCTGAACAAACGCCCCTTTATGATGTATAAGTTCCGCTCCATGCGGGTGAACGCCGTCGAGGATTCGGCCTGGAGCACCAACAGCGACCCGCGCAAAACGCGGTTCGGCAGCATTATCCGCAAATTCAGCCTGGATGAACTGCCGCAGTTTTTCAATGTATTAAAAGGGGATATGAGCCTGGTTGGCCCGCGGCCAGAGATCCCGTTCCATGTAGAGCATTTTAAGGAAGAAATTCCCCGTTACCTGGTGCGCCAGCAGGTGCGCCCTGGCTTGACCGGCTGGGCGCAGATCAACGGCCTGCGCGGTGACACTGATATTGCGGAGCGTATCCGTTATGATATCTGGTACATCGAAAACTGGACCGTTGCACTGGATATCAAAATTTTGTTCCGCACCGTGTTTGGCGGCAAAATGGTCAACGATGAAAAGATCCAGTAACCAACCAAAGGAGGGCTGAGGATGAAAAACGGCAAGCCGAAGGTAGCCATTGTGCATGACTGGCTGGTGGCATACGCCGGTGCAGACCGCGTGGTGGACTGTATGCACCATGTTTTCCCTGATGCACCCATCTATACCCTCGTCTATGACGAAAACAACATGCCTGCGTGGTTCAAGGATTATGATATCCGCACCACCTATCTCCAAAAGCTGCCTTTTGCCACCAAGCTGTACCGTGCCATGCTGCCGTGGATGCCCCGCGCGTTTGAAGCACTGGATCTTTCGGAATACGATATGGTCATTTCGTCCTGCTCTTCCTGCAGCAAGGGCGTGATCACCCGGCCGGACGCCGTGCATATCTGCTACTGCCATACGCCCACCCGCTATGTCTGGGATTTTTATTATACCTACCGCAACAATGCCAACGCGCTGGTGCGGGCGGTCATGCCCGGCCAGATGCTCAAGCTGCGCCAGTGGGATAAGTGCGCCGCGGACCGGGTGGACTATTTTATCGCCAACTCGCATTATATTGCCAAGCGCATCAAAAAATATTACCGGCGCGACAGTGATGTGATCTACCCCTGCGTGCATATCAACGAAGAACCCTTTGTGCCCAAAGAGGATTTTTACCTTGTGGTGGGCCGCTTTACCTGGTACAAGCGGATTGACCTGGCTGTGGCAGCCTGCACCAAGCTGAACAAGCCGCTGATCGTGATCGGCGGCGGCGGCGAGGGCGACAAGCTGCGCGCCATGGCTGGCCCGACCATCCGCTTTTTGGGCGGCGGCCTGAGCGACGAAGAGGTGCGCGGCTATTATCTGCGCGCCAAGGCGTTCCTGTTCCCCGGCGAGGAGGATTTTGGCATTACCCCTGTGGAAGCCCAGAGCGCAGGCACCCCGGTGCTGGCCTTTGGCCGCGGCGGCGCCTGTGAGACTGTGCTGGACGGCAAAACCGGCCTGCTGTTTGACGAGCAGACACCCGAAAGCCTGGAAGCCTGCATCCAGAAGTTTGAGACCGAAGGCGTGGCTTATCCCCCACAGCAGATCCGGGAACACAGCCGCAGCTTCAGTGAGCAGCGCTTTGAGGACGAGCTGCGGGATTACTGCACCCGCCGCTATGCGGACTGGCAGCGTGAGCTGGAAGCCTGCTCTCACCACGAAACCGCCAAGGAGGCCGAAGAGTGAACCCCATTGTGATCAATGGCACAGTGCTGTGTGACCCCATCACGGGCATTCCGCGCTTTGTGTATGAAGTTGTGACCCGGCTGGACCCCCTGCTGGAGGGTACCGGCCTGGATGTGCGGCTGTGCTACCGGGACGATGGCCGCCCGCTGCACCTGCCCGAACTGAAAAACATCAAAATTGTTCCGCTCAAGGCCATTAAGTATAGTTACAATCTGGTGGTGCTGCCGCGCTACCTGCGCAAATACCACGCCTTTTACGTTGGCCTTGCCAGCGATATGCTCATGACCCGCCGCAGTGTGGTGGTGCTGCATGATATCCGCCCCCTGGTAATGAAAACCGACCGTGCGTTTTTCCGCTTCAAGTTCTGGTTCCACTGCCTTTCCACCAAATGGTTTGCCCGGCGGGTGTTCACCGTCAGTGATAACCAGCGCCACCTGATCAGCGAGCGACTGGGCATCCCACTGGATAAGATCGGTGTGACCTATAACGGCTGGGAGCATCTGCAGAACGTCCAGCCGGATATGACGGTGTTTGACAAGCTGCCTGGCGTGAAGAAAAAAGAATACTATTACGCACTGGGAAGCCTGGCCGGGCACAAAAACTTTAAGTGGGTGCGCGAGGTTGCCGCCCGCAACCCGGATAAAACCTTTGTTGTGGCCGGCGGCAAGGACCTTGCTGCCTTTGGCAGCGCCGAAGCAGATGCTGCCCAAAACACCAGCAATATCTTTTACCCCGGCTATGTGACGGACGGCCAGAACAAAGCGCTGATGCAGAATTGCAAAGGCTTTTTGCACCCCGCTGTGTTTGAAGGGTTCGGCATTCCGCCGCTGGAAGCGCTCAGCCTGGGGGCACCCATCGCCCTGGCCCGTGCCAGCTGCCTGCCGGAGCTGTATGGCGATACCGCCCGCTACTTTGACCCCTATGACTATGATGTGGATCTTGACGCGCTGTTTGCCAAGCCTGCGGCCCCGCCGGACAAAGTGCTGGCCAAGTACAGCTGGGAGAAAACCGCACGGTTCTGGCTGGACGAGATCAAAAAGTGCGCGGAAGCGTAAGAGCAGTTGGGACAGCCCCCGAAAAGTAGAAGCACATAACGGTTCGGCAGGGTGGGGCTGCCTCGCCCTGCAGGATAGGGAAAGACCTCTTACGCAGGGGGACATGCGGTGCGCCTACGCTGTGCACAGATGTTACGTGCATCAAGCTGTATAACCCACCCCGTAGGGGCGCACATTGTGCGCCCGCTGCATACCCCAAAATTACGCATCTGAAACACAAAAATCTACCCGCAAAAGGGAAGTGAATATCATTGGATAAAATAGCAGTTCTTATCCCCTGTTATAACGAATCTCAGACAGTACAAAAGGTTGTGATGGATTTCCGCCGCGTTCTGCCGGAAGCTACGATCTATGTGTACGATAACAACTCTACCGATGGCACGGCAGAGCTGGCCCGCACAGCCGGTGCCGTGGTGCGCCACGAATACCAGCAGGGCAAAGGCAACGTCATCCGCCGCATGTTCCGCGAAATTGACGCCGAAGCCTATATCATGGTGGACGGCGACGATACCTACCCGGCGGAAGCGGCCCCGGAAATGGTCAAAGCCGTCACCGAACACCAGGCTGATATGGTGGTGGGGGATCGGCTTTCCTCCACCTATTACACCCAGAACAAACGCCCGTTCCACAATTTTGGCAACGACCTGGTGCGGTTTTTTACCAACAACCTCTTCGGTGGCCAAATCAAGGATATCATGACGGGCTACCGTGCGTTCAGCTACCAGTTTGTCAAAACCTACCCGGTGCTGAGCCGCGGCTTTGAAATCGAGACCGAAATGACCATCCACGCCCTGCACCGCAACATGCAGGTGGAGAATGTGATCATTGACTATCGTGACCGCCCCGCAGGCAGCGAAAGTAAGCTGAATACCTATTCGGACGGCTTCCGCGTGCTGCGCACCATTGCACGGCTGTATAAAAACTACCGCCCGTTCGGCTTTTTCAGCACCCTGGCTGCGGTGCTTGGCATTATCAGCCTGTGCTTTTTGGCCCCTGTTCTGGGCGAATATTTTGCCACCGGCCTTGTGCCGCGCTTCCCTACGCTGATCGTGTGTGCCTGCGTACTGGTGGCGGCGCTTTTGCTGTTTATTTCCGGCGTGATCCTTTCCAGCCAGCTGACAAAGGATGACCGCGATTTTGAATTCCACCTGCAGCAGGTACAGCAGTGGAAAAACCGTTCCGCTGATCCGTTCAACCATTCTGCCAAATAACAAGGAGGTTCCCCATGAAACAGTATGATTACCTGATCGTCGGCGCTGGTCTGTTTGGCGCAGTGTTTGCACAACAGGCTACCAAGGCAGGCAAAAGCTGCCTGGTGATCGATAAGCGCGACCACATTGCCGGCAATATCTACACCGAAAATGTTGAGGGCATCAATGTCCACCGCTATGGCGCACATATCTTCCATACCAACAATAAAGAAGTGTGGGACTATGTGAACCAGTTCGCTGTGTTCAACCGCTATACCAACTCTCCGGTGGCAAACTATAAGGGCGAACTGTACAACCTGCCGTTCAACATGAACACCTTCAACAAGATGTGGGGCGTTGTGACCCCCGCCGAGGCCGAGGCAAAGATCGAGGAGCAGCGCGCTGCCCACTTTACCGCCGAGCCCAAAAACCTGGAGGAGCAGGCCATCAACCTGGTCGGCACCGATATTTACGAAAAGCTGGTCAAGCACTATACCGAAAAGCAGTGGGGCCGCCCCTGCACTGAGCTGCCGGCGTTCATCATCAAGCGCCTGCCGGTGCGCCTGATTTTTGATAACAACTACTTCAATGCGCTGTATCAGGGTATTCCCAACGGCGGCTACACCCAGATGGTGGCCAACATGCTGCAGGGTGTGGAAGTTCGCCTGGGTGTGAACTACCTGGCTAACAAGGCTGAACTGGATGCTCTGGCTGACCGTGTGATCTACACTGGCCCCATTGACGCTTATTTTGATTACTCCCTGGGCACCTTGCAGTACCGCAGCGTTCGCTTTGAAACCGAAACGCTGGCCTGCCCCAACTATCAGGGCAACGCTGTCATCAACTACACCGATGCCGAAACCCCGTACACCCGCATCATTGAGCACAAGCACTTTGAGTTCGGCTCCACCGAGCCGGGCACCAAGACGGTCATCAGCCGCGAATACTCCGCTGAGTGGAAGCCGGGCGACGAGCCGTACTACCCGGTCAACGATGACAAGAACAGCGCCCTGTACGCCAAGTACAAGGCACTGGCCGATGCCGAGCCGCACGTTGTGTTTGGCGGCCGCCTGGGCGAGTATAAGTACTATGATATGGACAAGGTAATTGAAAGCGCGCTGGCCTGCGTTGCTGTGCAGATGGATAAGATCAACCAGTACAAAGCATAAGGCAGGCGTAAACCAGGATTTATAGCAAAACCGCATGATTCCAAATACCGCTGCGGCGGGAATGATGCTGTGCAATTTGAGATAAAGGACAAAGCAATGACGGAATTGAGTGTTTCCATCCTGTCTGCCGATCTGGCCAACCTTGCCGCCGAAACGGCCGATTCTATGGTGTGCGGTGCAGACATGGTGCATTTTGATGTGATGGACGGCCACTTTGTACCCAACATCACCTATGGCGCGCCGGTGCTGAAATGCCTGAAAAAGGCCGTGCCGGAAGCATTTTATGATGTTCACCTGATGATCTCCGACCCTGCACGCTATGCACAGGATTTTGCGGCAGCAGGGGCAAACCTGATCAATTTCCACATTGAAGCTGTGCCCAACCATGTGGGGCAGACCATTGCCGCTGTGCGGGAGACTGGGTGCCTGGTGGGCCTGACCATCAGCCCGTCTACCCCGCCGCAGGCAGTGTTCCCCTACTTGGATGAACTGGACCTGGTGCTGGTCATGGGGGTGGAGCCCGGCTTTGGCGGGCAGAAGTTCATCCCCACAACCGTCAGCCGTGTGGCAGCCATCAAGGCAGAGTGCAACCGGCGCGGTGTTTCCCCCCGCATTGAGGTGGACGGCGGCATTAACACCGAAACCGCCTCCCTGTGTGCCCAGGCCGGAGCCAGTGTGCTGGTCATGGGCAGCGCGTTTTTTAAGGCGCAGGACCGTACCGCGCTGGCCAAACAGGTTCGGGCGCTGTAACCCCCAAAGGAGTATCCATGCCAAAACGTCATGATAAGATCACCAAAAGTGTAAACTATGATTATTATTGGGACATTTTGTTTTGCACTGTCCCGCTTTTGGCGGTCAGTTGTTTTTATTACGGAGCGCGCCCGCTGCTGATGATGGCGACCGGGCTGCTGACTGCGTATGTGGCGGACTGTGTTGTTACCCCGCTGCATGCGGCGGGCTACCGCGCACATGAGCCTTCCAGCGAAGCTTTTGCTGCGCTGATTGTGCTGATGATGCCGGCTTCGGCCCCGTATTATATGGTGGTCACGGCAACGATCATTGCCGTGCTTGTCAAAGAAGCGTTCGGCGGAGAGGGGCACTATCCCTTCCACCCGGCGGCGGTGGGATTGGTGGCGGCAACGCTGGCATGGCCGCGAGTCATGTCGTCCTACCCGGCACCGGGTACAGTGCTGGCACTTTTCAGCAGCACCGGAGTGGTGCTGACCCAAGGCAGCAACACCACCCTGTCTGCCGGCGGCCTGCCGTCTGACAGTACCATCAACCTGTTGACCGGTAATGTGGCTGGGCCGCTGGGCTGCTGCGCTATTCTGGTCATTGTGGCCTGTGGGCTGTACCTGCTGGTGCGCGGCCACATGCAGCTTTCTACCTTTGTGCCGTACCTTGCGGTATGCGTACTGGTGCCCTGGCTGCTGCCCAACCTGAACGAACTTCCAGCCCTGAGTGCCCCATGGGAATATGTGCGCCAGCGCATCTACCTGGAAAAGTATATCCTGCTTTCCGGCAGCATGTTGTTTGGCGGGATATTCCTGGCGTGTGAGCCGGTGGTGCAGCCCAACCGCTGGAGCAGCCGTTTGATTTACGGCCTGTTCCTGGGCGCAATGGCAACGGCGTTCCGCTATTACAGCGTATACGAAACCGGCGTATGCTTTGCCATTGTATTGGCTGGTGCTTTCCCCGAATGGCTGGACCGCCTGGCCCAGCGCGCAGAAAGGATCAGATTCATGCGGAAGGAGGAAAAGCGCCTTGCCCAACACAGAGAACCGTAAGAACAGCAACAAAAAGCCGACCCTGCAGGAACATTCCCAAACCGTTATCATCCCCCAGCTGACCCCCGAAATGCTGGAACAGGCGCGCCGCGCCGCAGAGCAGGGCAAAACCGCCGAGCAGATCGAGCAGGAAGCCCTGGCCGCCGCCCAGGCGGAGCAGAAAGCGGTAGAAAGCAAGCAGGAAGCACCTACGGCCGAAAAGCCCAAAACGGTCCAGCCCGCCAATAAGCCCAAGACCCGCAAAGAGGCCGAGGAAGAGCTGGCCCAGAATATCCATGATGACCACCTGTGGCTGAATAACCCCGTTATGGTGCGCGGTCTGGGGCTGGCACCCATTGTGGCGGCTGCTGTAAGCGGCCAGAATGCCTGGATGCTGTGCGCTGCCGCCATTCTGCTTGTAACGGCAACCCGTATGTTGGCTGTGGCAATCTGCCACCTGACCGGCAACCGCTTCCGCGGTGTGGTATACTCTTACGCTGCCGCTATTGTGTATATCCCGGCTTATATCATTTTGTACAACCTGTTTGGGGCGGATCTTTCGCTGCTGGGGATCTATCTGCCCATGCTGGTAGTGGAGCCCGCCGTGATCAAACGTATGGAATCCAACGACCTGGAAACGGTGGGCGAGGCGTTCCGCCGCGGCATCAACAATACCATTGGTATCTGCTTTTCGGTGCTGCTGGTGGGGGTTGTGCGTGAACTGCTGGCGGAAGGCACCGTGTTCGGCAACGTGGTATTTCCCGTGGCGCCGCTGCCGCTGGCCGACCAGCCGGGCACCGGGTTTATCATCATTGGCCTGATTGCCGCCGTGTGGACCGCCATCGGCGGTGCCTATGTGCATTATAAGATCGAGGAGGTGCGTCATCTGTATGGTAATAAACGCAAGCGCTGAGCTTTCCGTTTTGCAGGCTGTGGCACAGTTCCTGACCTACGCCGTCATGGCTGTGTTTGCGGAGAATGCAGTGTTCTTCCGCGCGCTGGGCGTTTCCCGACTGAACAAGCTGGTCAACGACCCCAAAATCAGCACATGGCAGTACTGCATTCCCATCATTCTGGTACAGACCATCAGCGCCCCCATGGGTTGGGCTGCCCAAAGCTTAACGCTGCCCGCTTTGGCAAAGGTGCTGCCCGGCTGGCTGTCGGTCAACGCCCTGCGCCCGCTGGTATTTTTGAACTGCTCACTGATCGCTATGGGCATTGTGTGGCTACTGTTGGGCCTGTTCCCCAAAAGCCGCGATGCCTGCCGCGAACAGCTGCCCGGCGCAACCTTCAACTGTTGCGTGCTGGGCACCCTGCTGGTTGCAGCCAGCCAGAACTATAACCTGCTGCAGTCCATCGGCTTCGGCTTTGGCAGCGGCGTGGGCTACCTGGTCGCCGTACTGGTGGTGGATGAAGGCCGCCGCCGGCTGCGCAGCAAAGATATCCCACATATATTCCGCGGCCTGCCCAGTGTGCTGATTTATATCGGCATTCTCTCGCTGGCAATTTACGGGCTGGTTGGCACTGTGGATTGAGCCGCGCCCGGACGTAAAAAACGGCATCCGTGAAAGAGGAGTGATTACCATGCAGAATTGTTTTGTCCCTGCTGATATCCTGCTGCCCGGTGCAGCGACCCCGCTGGACCCGTGGGCCTGCATTGCGGTGGATCAGTTTACCTCCCAGCCGGAATACTGGCAGAAAGCGGAGGAACTGGCAAAGGGCAAACCCAGCACCCTGCACATTGTTCTGCCGGAAGCTTATCTTGGAACCCCGCAGGAAGAATCGCGCCTTGCGGCGATCCGTGCGGCCATGCAGGATTACCGCGATAACCTGCTGACCCGCTGTGTACATGGCTATGTGTATGTGGAGCGCACCCAGATGGACGGTACCATCCGCCAGGGTCTGGTTGGTGCTGTGGACCTGGAACAGTACAGCTTTAAAAAAGGCAGCAAGCCCGCCATCCGCCCCAGCGAGAGCACAGTGGTGGCGCGCATCCCGCCCCGGCTCAAGATCCGCCGCGGGGCCCAGCTGGAAACCCCGCATGTGATGATGTTGGCCGACGATGAAGCCTGTACCCTGATTGAACCCATTGCCGCCCATAAGGCGGAGCTGCCGCTGCTGTATGATGGCGCGCTGATGCTGAACGGCGGCCACCTGGCCGGTTGGGCCGTGGAGGACCCCGCGCTGGTGGAGCAGATCAACACTGCGCTGGCAAACCTTGGCGATGCCGCTGCTTTTGCCGCACGCTGGCCTGCCGCAGCCGGCCAGCCCCCCATGACGCTGGCGGTTGGTGATGGCAACCATTCCCTTGCCACAGCAAAAGCCTATTGGGAAGAACTGAAACCCACCCTGCCGCCGGAACAGCAGCAGACCCACCCGGCGCGCTGGTGCCTGGCGGAAGTGTGCAACGTGCATTCCCCGGCGATTGAGATTGAGCCCATCCACCGTGTGCTGTTTGGCGTGGACGCCAACACCGTTGCCGCAGACTTTGGCAGCTGGTTGGAACAGCACGGCGCAGCCCTCCAGGGCGGCGACCAGCATATCGTGCTGGCCGGTGCCGGTGCAGAGATCACCTTTGACGCCGCCAACACCCCGGACCCGCTGGCCGTGGGCACCACGGAACATTTTATTGGGGATTATCTGGCCCAGAACCCCGGCGTGACGGTGGATTACATCCACGGTGCCGCGGCTGCCCGCGCCATGGCCGCAGACCCCGCCAAACCGGCCACAGCCCTGCTGATGCCGGACTTTGCCAAAGCAGACCTGTTCAAAGGTGTTGTGCTGGGCGGCGTGCTGCCGCGCAAGACTTTCAGCATGGGCCATGCCGAGGAAAAACGTTACTATAATGAATGCCGCAGTCTGACCATGCCGGACTGACGATACAGGGAGCCAATTATGCCGAACAACGAAAAAAACGCTGAGCCCGCCGTGCGCGATGCTCAGTCCACAGCAGCGCGCCGCCGTCGCCGCCGCCACACCCCCCATGGGGATGCCCCGGCCCAGAACCCCGCCCCACGGGCCCCACAGCCCAAAGATGCATCCCGCTCCTGCCCGCCCCGGCAGGCAGCCCCGAACAACCGCAGCAATGCGGCAAAGCCCGCTGCCCTCAAACCGGCCCAGCGCCCTGCACGCCCCAATAACGTCAATCAGGCCCGCCCTGTGGCTCCGCAGCTGAACGGCCAACCCCCGCGCGGGCAGCAAAAGCCCCAGCCCACCCCCCAGCCGCCGCGCCGCCGCCCGCCGCAGGAACCTGTCGCGCAGCCTCCGCAGCGCAATGCTGCCCGCCGTGCCCCCGCAGCCCCTGCACCGGAACCGCCGCGCCCGCCGCGGCGCGCCCCGCAGCCAGCCCCCCGCAGCCGGGTGAACCGTGAACCGCGAGAGGAAGATCCGGGCCTGGAGATGATTTCCCGCCGCCCGCCCAAACAGAAGTTTGCCAACTTTGAAGAGTATATGGCCGCCCACGGCGGAGCTACCGCCCCCATTGCGGGTGAAGGTCCGCTGCCGGAGCTGGTGCCAGAGTTCCACTTGCTGTCCGTTCCGGCGGAAAATCTGGTTCCGGCGGAGGATGACGAATGACCCCGCAGGCGGCAGCGGCCCTGCGCTGCCCGGTGTGCGGCGGCGCATTGATGCCGCTGGGAACCTCGCTGCGCTGCCCTCAGGGCCACAGCTATGATATGGCCAAGGAAGGTTATGTCAACCTGCTGGCCATCCAGAGGCGCCATGCGGCGGACCCCGGTGACGGCAAAGCCATGGTGCGCGCCCGCCGTGCCTTTTTGCAGGCGGGGTATTATGCCCCGTTCCAGAAAGCGCTGGCCGAGCTCTGCCTGGAATACGCACCCGAATGCGGTGAGACCCACCTGCTGGATGCCGGCTGCGGCGAAGGCAGCTATGACCGCGTGGTGTATGATGCCTTTGCCGCCCAGGGCCGTCCCTGCGTACTGGCCGGGTTCGACCTTTCCAAGGATGCCATCCGCCTTGCGGCAAAGTTACTGCCGGAAGCCGCTTTTGCGGTGGGCGGCAGCTTCAGCGCCCCGGTGCGGGATGGCTGGGCGGATGTTCTGCTGAACATCTTTTCGCCCTTTGCCGAGCAGGAGTTCTGCCGGGTGCTGCGCAGCGGCGGTGTGCTGCTGTACGCAGTGCCAACGGCACGGCATTTGTACGGGTTGAAAGAAGTTCTGTACGATGAGCCGTATGAAAACGCAGAACAGCAGACAGAATACTCCGGCTTTACCCTGATCGGAGAGCGCACCGTGACGGATACCATCACGGTGGAGGGCGACCAGATCCGCAACCTGTTTGCCATGACCCCCTATTTCTGGAAAACCCCGCACGTCGGGGCACTCCGCCTTGCGGCAAAGCAGAGCCTGACGACCGAAATCGGCTTCCGCTTCCTTGCTTACCGCCGGGTATAATGGAACAAAAAGTAAAGGCAATACCGCATAATTCTAAGTGCCGATACGGCGAGCGAGGTGCGGCAGA
>ENA-ORTQ01001572-ORTQ01001572.1-human-gut-metagenome-genome-assembly--contig:-NODE-1572-length-23626-cov-4.506173_pt1 | contig 23626 bp, 19 predicted proteins | sample MGYA00241912_ERZ509188 | MGnify/ENA primary metagenome ERZ509188 (study PRJEB26280, sample SAMEA2338849) | human gut metagenome | biome: human gut; feature: human-associated habitat; material: faeces...
TTGTCAGAAGAGCAGGAAAAGGCACTTCGCGAGAGACGCCAGGCAAGAAAACACCGCATAAAAAAGCAGAAACGAAGAAAAAAATTGATCGTATTGGGAAGCATGGCCGTTGTTACCGTAGTGGTAGCAGTGAGTGCAGTCACCGGAATCGTCAGTTTTGTGACCAGAGAAAGCAGGCAAAGTCAGGTTTCATCAAAAAAATCAGCAGAAAAGGACTCATCGGAGCCGACTTTGACAGATTCGGTGAAACAGAGTCGTTCAGATCTGGAAGTGGATGAGAGAACCCCGGAGGAAATTCTGGCAGATGCGAAGCTTCTCGCAGTACAATATGATTATGACAAGGCAATCAGCCTGCTTCAGAAATACAGCGGCTATAAAGAGAATACAGAAATGCAGGATGCGGTAAAACAATACGAAGAAATAAAAGCTTCCTGTAAGTCCTGGCCACTGGAAGAAGTTACACATGTTTTTTATCATACACTGATAAAAGATCCATCTAAAGCATTTGATGGAGACTATAAAGAAGCTGATTACAATCAAGTTATGACAACGATCGATGAATTCAACAAGATTACAGAGACTATGTATGAGAAAGGCTATGTCATGGTCAGTATCTATGATATGGCTAAGGCAGATGCTGATGGCAATATAACAGAAGGAGAGATCCTTCTCCCGGAAGGGAAGATTCCGTTTGTTCTTTCACAGGACGATGTCTGTTATTATCATTATATGGATGGTGATGGATATGCATCGAAGCTGGTTGTTGATGAGAATGGAAAAATCCGGAACGAATATATAGAGGATGATGGAAGCGTTTCTGTCGGAGATTATGATATGGTTCCGCTGATCGACCGTTTTGTAGAAGAACATCCGGATTTTTCATACAGAGGGGCAAAAGGAATTGTGGCACTTACCGGTTATAATGGTATTTTAGGATATCGTACAGACCAGAGCTATGAGACACGTCCGGATGATCTGGATGCCAATAAGGTTGAATGGCTGGATGCACATCCTGATTTCAGCCTGGCGAAAGAAAGAGAGGGCGCCAAGAAAGTCGCAGATGCCATGAAAGCAGAGGGATGGCTTTTTGCAAGTCACACCTGGGGGCATCAGAATGTAGGGCAGATAGGACTGGAAACACTTCAGACCGATACCCGGAAATTCAAAGATAATGTAGATCCGCTGATCGGAGGTACAGATATCATTATATTTGCGTTTGGTACAGATCTCTGTGGACCGGAGGATTATCACGGCGATAAATTCGAATATTTAAAAGGTGCAGGATACAATTATTTTTGCAATGTAGATTCAAGTAAATATTATGTACAGATAAGAGAGCGGTATTTCCGTCAGGGGAGAAGAAATTTAGACGGATACCGTATGTATTACCACCCGGAGCTTCTGGAGGATCTTTTTGATGTAAAGAGTGTTTTTGATCCGGTAAGACCGACACCGGTGCCGCCAATGGCATAACTGATAAAAGGGGATAAAGAATGAAAAAAAGAGCATTAATACTTACAGCAGTACTTACTGCAGCAGCACTGACAGGGGGAAGTGGTTATCTGCCGGTTACAGACGGCATAAGATCTAAAATGATACAGAACGTTTATGCAGATGCAGAGGATTCAAAAGAATCTGCAGACACAGAAACTTCTGATTCTGTGCTTGATCAGGCAACGATCATGTATCAGCAGTATAATTATGATGAGGCAATCAAATTGCTGAAAAAGCAGGATGATTTTACAAAAAATAAAGATTACATGGATCTTGCTGCAAAATGTCAGATTGCGAAAAAATCACTGGTTGAATATCCTCTTGAAAAAATCACACATGTATTTTTTCATACATTGATCGAGGACACATCCAGAGCATTTGATGGAGATTCAAAATCCGGAAATTATAATCAGGTCATGACAACAGTCAGTGAGTTTAATAAGATCATTCAGATCATGTATGACAAGGGCTATGTACTGGTAAGTCCACATGATATGGCAACGGTAAATAAAGACGGTACGATGAGCAGGGGCAAGATCATGGTTCCGGAGGGTAAGATTCCGTTTGTCCTTTCGCAGGATGATGTCAGCTATTACCATTATATGGACGGCGATGGCTGTGCATCCAAACTTGTACTTGACGAGAATGGAGAGGTAAAGAACGAATATGTTGATGCTGACGGAAATGTTTTAGTCGGAGATTATGATCTGGTACCGCTTCTGGATTCTTTTATCAAAGAACATCCGGATTTTTCCTATCATGGACGTAAGGGAATCCTTGCGATGACCGGTTATAACGGAGTACTGGGATACAGAACAGACAGTGCATATAAGACCGGCGAAAACCTTCAGGATGACCAGAAGAAATTCCTGGAAGATCATCCTGATTTCGATTATGACCAGGATGTAAAAGATGCGACCAAAGTGGCAGATGCCATGAAGGCAGAGGGATGGGAATTCGCAAGCCATACCTGGGGACATATGAATGCAACAGAGCGTTCTGCTGAGGATCTTAAGACAGACGATGAGAAATGGAAAGCAAATGTAGCCCCGATCCTTGGAGATACAGATATGATCATCTTTGCGTTTGGTGCAGATATTGGTGACTGGGAAGGTTACTCTTCTGATAATCCGAAATTTCAGTATTATAAGAGTGCGGGTTATGACTATTTCTGTAATGTAGATTCCAGTCAGTACTTTGTACAGATCACAGATCAGTATTTCCGACAGGGAAGAAGAAATCTGGATGGTTACAGAATGTATTATAACCCGGATATGCTGAGCGATCTTTTTGATGTATCTGAGGTATGGGATTCTTCCAGACCGACACCGGTACCAGAAATGTGATATGCAGATTTGAAAGGAGTTTTATTATGAAGAAAAAAACAGTTGCAGCGATGTTGGTAATGTGCATGGCTTTATCTGCTACAGCATGTGGCGGATCTGATACAAAAGAAACCAAAACCGAGACAACACAGGATACAGGGAATAAAAAAGATTCTGCATCCTCAGATAAAAAAACATCTGCTTCGGCAGTCAGACTGGTGTCTGTTTCTGATGTTTCAAAATATGTTACGATTGGAGAATATAAGGGACTGACACTGGACAGATCATCGGTTACTGTAACGGATGATGATGTACAGGCAGAAATCGATTATAATCTTGAAGAAAAAGGAACAGAGGTAAATGACGGAACAGTAGAAGAGGGCGATTCGGTAACGATTAATTTTACCGGAACGATAGACGGAAAAGAATTTGATGGGGGTTCTGCAGAAGATTATGATCTTGTGATTGGCGAGGGCGGAATGATCGATGGATTCGAGGATGGAATCATTGGCATGAAAAAGGGAGAGACAAAAGAACTGGACCTGACTTTCCCGGATGATTACTATGAAGAATCTGTTGCCGGTAAACCGGTTGTGTTTAAAGTTACGCTGCAGAAGTTCGCGCGGCCTTCCGAACTGAATGATGAGTGGGTAGCTGCCAATACAGAATACAAGACAGTTGACGAGTATCGTGCAGCCGTCAAAAAAGAACTCGAAGAAAATGAGACAAAATCGGCAGATTATGATCTTTACAGTAATGCCTGGAGCGAAGTACTCGCAAATTCTGAAGTAAAAGAATATCCGGAAGAAGATGTGGATAAGGCGGTTGAAGCATACAAAAAACTCAATGAAAATTATGTCAAAGAAGCAGGTATGGAAATGTCTGATTTCCTTAAGGCTCAGGGAATGTCTGAAGAAGATTATGAGGAAGACTGCCAGCAGTATGCAGAATCCAAAGTGGAACAGAACCTTATTGTTCAGGGAATCATGGATGCAGAAGGACTCAGTCTTGACGATGACGATATACAGACATTAAAAGACGAGCTGTTATCAGAATATGGCTATGAGAGTTTTGATCAGCTGGTTGCATATTATGGTGAACAGGAAGTAAATGAATCACTGGCACTGATGCGTGTGGAACGTTTTATAGTGGATAATGCGACAGTAAATGAAACTTCTGCAACAGAAGCTGATGTGGCAAATGAAGATGCAGATCCGGAAAGTGAAGACACCGGAGTTGATGCTGCAGAAGACACTACAGAAGATAATGCGTCAGAGGAAGATAGCAGTGACACTGCAGAAGAAAGTGAGGAAACTGCATCGGAAGATGATGTGGCAAATGAAGGATGATCATAAAAAATGGAAATGTTTTTCAGGAAGATGGAAGTTTTCGCAAGGAAACACTTTATATCAGAAATCACAGACTGACAGAGGCATTTGAAGAAACATCTGAAGAGGAAGTTATAGATGCCGAGGGTCTTATGGTCATTCCAGGTCTTGTGGATATTCACAGCCATGGAGCATATGGGGAAGATTTTTCTGACGGTGATCCGGAAGGCCTGAAAAAAATCTTAAGATATGAGAGACAAAGTGGAATAACATCATATTGTCCGACTTCCATGACACTTCCGAAGGAACAGCTTAAGAAGATTTTCAAAGGGATCAGGGAAGCAGAAAAGTCCGGCGATGGAGCAACGGTTGCAGGTATCAATATGGAAGGACCGTTTCTGGATCCTGTTAAGAAGGGCGCACATGTCGAAGAATGGATCACGGAACCGGATGCAGATTTTGTAAGGGAATTGAATGAAGTATCCGGTGGAAGGATTAAACTGGTAACGTTGGCACCGAATGTCAGCGGTGCGATGGAATTTATCAGGAAAATGCAGAGTGAAGTACAGATATCTCTGGGACATACAGCTGCAGATTACGAATGTGCATCAGAAGCAATGGCGCTGGGGGCGCATCATGTGACGCACCTTTATAATGCGATGCAGCCACTGGCACACAGAGAACCCGGACTGATCGGAGCTGCAGCAGATGATCCGGAATGTATGGTGGAACTTATCTGTGATGGTTACCATATCCATCCATCCGTGATCAGAACAACATTCAAAATGTTCGGACCGGAAAGAGTGATTCTGATCAGTGACTCCATGCGTGCAACAGGGATGAAAAACGGTACATATGAGCTCGGCGGACAGGAAGTAACTGTGAAGGACCGCAAGGCAGTGCTGAAAGACGGAACACTGGCAGGATCTGCGACAAATCTGTTTGGCTGTATGTGCAAAGCAATAGAATTTGGTGTGCCTGTAGACCAGGCAATTTTTGCAGCCACGAGAAATCCGGCAAGAAGTATTGGGATTTATGACAGAACAGGGTCTGTTCATACAGGTAAAGAGGCAGATCTTCTTCTGGTAACAGAGAATTTTGAATTAAAAAGAGTTATCTGATATACCTGCTGAAGTATTGAATCATCATTCACAGAATAACTTGATTTAGTTCAGGAATTGTGATTGTATTTCAGAATTAAATGCGTTATGATAATAAATAGACAAAAAAGTTATAGAAAATACAGCAGGTGGAGTAGATGGATAAAAGGGTATTGCGTGAACGAATGCGCAAAAAGCAACAGCAGATAAGACGTCGTCAGATGATGAAAAAAGGCGCGTATATTGTTGCAATAATTCTCGTATTTGTCTTTGTGATACGAGGAATCATTCTTCCGGTCATTAATCGGGTCGGAGGGAAAAATACAGATAAACCGGCACAGGTACAGGCAGAAACAGATACGAATGCGAATACCAATACGGGAGATTCAGGAACTGAGACACAGATAGAAAAAGACACAAATGCAGCAATCCGTAAACCGCTGAAGGGTGCGAGTGATCTGACAAAGGCTTCTCAGCTGACTGCTGGCTGGCATGAGGATGAGAACGGAAAATGGTATCAGAACTCGGATGGTACATATTATGCAGGTGGACTGCAGGAAATAGATGGTTCTACATATTATTTTGGAGACAATGGTTATGCACAGACCGGATGGGTGAGCGTTGGATTTGATGATTATTATTTCAATGATGACGGAACGTATGATCCGAGTCAGCATAAGACAAGAATTGCATTTACGTTTGATGATGGCCCGGGAGAGTATACAGACCAGCTTCTGGACTGCCTGGAACAGAATAATGCACATGCGACATTCTTTATGCTCGGACAGAATGTTGAGAACTGGCAGAGCGAAGTTCAGCGAATGGTAGACATTGGATGTGAGATCGGATCTCATTCCTGGGATCATCTGAATCTGTATGATCTTGATATGGATGCAGTTGCCAAAGAGTTTTCAGATACAGATGCAGCTCTGGAGAAGGCATGTGGACAGAAGGCAAGTGTTGCCAGAGCACCATATGGAAACTGGAGTGATGATATCATTGCTACTGTACAGAAACCATTCTTTACATGGTCGCTGGATTCTCTTGACTGGAGTTATAAGGATGTTGACAAAGACTATAATGAGATTATGAACGGAGATCTTACTGACGGTTCGATCATTCTGATGCATGATATTCATGAGCCATCCGTACAGGCTGCGATCAAGATGATTCCGGAACTTGTGCAGAAGGGTTATAAGCTGATGACTGTCAGTGAGCTTGCAGCAGCCAAGGGAGTTACTTTACAGAATGCAAACTATTCTGATTTCTGGGACAGTTCACTTCAGAAGGGTATCGTTGCAGGATATAACAGTGGTTCTTCTGACGGAAGCAGTGATGGTACAGCGGTATCAGATGGTACTACCTCAGATGACGGCTCAACAGATAGTTCTGATGTAAGTGATACAGGATCTTCGGACAGCAGTGATGTCAGTGATGGAAGTGATGAGAGTTCCGACAGTTCTTCCGGAGATGACAGCTCAGGAGGCGATGACTCTTCCGGGGATGGAAGTTCATCAGATGACAGTTCCGGAGATAACAGCTCAGACGATGGATCTTATGATGACAGTTCCGGAGACGGAAGTGATTATGCAGATGAGGACTCCGGAGATGGGTATGATACAGGATATTAATTCTATATAAAATAAGAATCCACAAAAGAGGACAAGTTCGAAAGCGCAATCGGACAAGTCCTCTTTTTGTGTACTTGTAATTTCTTATTTTAATTGACGGGAACATTATGGATTGGTATAATATGTCTATAAAAATGCAAAATATCAGCATGATAAATGTGCATAATGCTGATGGGAGGCGCAGAGTTGTAAAGAGTGCCGGAATAAAATAGCTGTTAAGGGAGGTACGTTTGAATGGGAGAGAAGTTGCAGTTTACAGAGCTGGATCAGTATCTGTTCGGACAGGGAACCCATTATGACATTTACAGGAAATTAGGAGCCCATCCGACGATACAGAGGCGTAAGAAAGGTGTATATTTTGCTGTGTGGGCACCAAATGCCAGATCAGTTTCTGTTGTTGGAGAGTTTAATAACTGGAATACACAGGCAAATCCAATGAAGAAAGTCGGACCAATTGGGGTATATGAGACATTTATACCCGGAGCAAAGGTTGGAGATCTCTATAAATTCTATATTATCGGCTATCATGGTGAAGAATTATACAAAGCCGATCCATATGGGAATGAAGCAGAACTGAGACCTGGCACTGCATCCAGAATTGCGGATATTTCTGATTATAAATGGAAAGATACTACCTGGATGAAAAGACGTCCGGAATTTGATGAAACCAAAGATCCTATGGCCATTTATGAGGTACACCCCGGTTCCTGGAAGAAACATGAAGCAAAAGATGAAGATGATCCGGGATTTTATAATTACCGTGAACTGGCACATGAACTTGCTGCCTATGTAAAGAAAATGGGTTATACACATGTAGAACTTATGGGAATTGCCGAGCATCCGTTTGATGGCTCATGGGGATATCAGGTCACAGGATATTATGCACCAACCTCCCGTTATGGTTCTGTTCAGGATTTCAAGTATATGATCGATTATCTGCACCGTAATAAGATTGGAGTTGTTCTGGACTGGGTACCGGCACATTTTCCGAAAGATGCACAAGGCCTCGCAAATTTTGACGGTACAGCAGTATATGAACATGAAGATCCGAGACAGGGAGAACATCCGGACTGGGGAACCAAGATTTATAACTATGGCCGTCCGGAGGTCAAAAACTTCCTGATTGCCAATGCACTCTACTGGATTGAAGAGTGTCATGTAGACGGACTTCGTGTTGATGCAGTAGCATCTATGCTTTATCTGGATTATGGAAAGAAGGATGGCGAGTGGGTTGCTAATAAATATGGTGATAACAAAAACCTTGAAGCAATTGAGTTTTTCAAACATTTGAATACCGTTGTACTTGGAAGAAATCATGGAACGGTCATGATAGCAGAAGAATCTACCGCATGGCCACAGGTTACCGGAAAAGCTGAAGATGGAGGACTTGGCTTCTCTTTGAAATGGAATATGGGATGGATGAATGATTTTCTTGAATACATGAAATTGGATCCATATTTCCGTAAGGACAATCACAATAAGATGACATTTTCTATGACTTATGCATACAGTGAAAAATATGTCCTTGTCATCTCGCATGATGAAGTTGTACATTTGAAATGTTCTATGGTTAATAAGATGCCAGGCTATCCGGAAGAAAAGATTCGTAATTTGAAAGCTGCGTATGCATTTATGCTGTTTCATCCAGGCAAAAAACTTCTGTTTATGGGACAGGAATTTGGACAGCTGCGTGAATGGAGTGAGGAGAGGGAGCTTGACTGGTATCTTCTGAATGAAAAACCACATCAGGATCTTCAGGAGTTTGTAAAGACGCTTTTACATATGTATACAAAGTATCCTGCATTGTATGCAGGGGACAATGATCCTGACGGATTTGAGTGGATCAATGCAGACGATGCATACAGAAGTATTTTCAGTCTGGTAAGAAAATCACCTACAAAGAGAAACAACCTTCTGTTTGTTGTAAACTTTACGCCGGTTGACCGCCCGGATTATCGTGTCGGTGTTCCAAAGAAAAAACAGTATAAACTGATCATGAATGAACATGGACTTTTGGAGAAACCGGAGGTATTTAAAGCAGAAGTACAGGAATGTGACCACAGAGAGTTTTCGTTTGACTATCCACTGCCAGGATATGGTGTTGCGGTGTTTACTTATTGATATTTTATTGTGAAAGTTAACCAATTTTGCACATCGATAATTATATAAATTTAACAAATAAAATCGTTGCAATTTAAGAAAATATAGGTTATACTGAACGCAACTGAGGAAAATCATTTGGAAACTCAGTATTTACATGAAATGCAGTAAGTTGAACATAAAAAATAAAGATTTTGAAAGGAGATTTACAATGAAAGTATCTAATATTAAAGACATCGAGAAATTTTTTGAAGTAGTAGACAGCTGCCAGGGCAAAGTTGAACTGGTAACAGGTGAAGGTGACAGACTGAACCTCAAATCCAAACTGTCCCAGTATGTATCTCTTGCAAACATCTTCTCCGGCGGAGAAATTCCGGAACTTGAGATCGTTGCATATGAGAAAGAAGATATCGACAAACTTCTCAGCTTCATGATCAATGGCTGATCTTAATGAATAATAAGAGTCTCTGTGGACATTATAACCAGGGGGTATAAATGCCTCCTGGTTAAATTACGTTATGAGTTAGCGACATAAAACAAATAAACAAGAGTTACTTTGTCTTCGGGCAGAAAGAGAGGAAATGCAACCATGGAAAAAACTAAAATTGACATTATTTCCGGATTTCTTGGAGCCGGTAAAACAACACTGATCAAAAAGCTTCTGAAAGACGCATTTCAGGGTGAGCAGGTTGTACTGATTGAAAACGAATTCGGTGAAATCGGTATTGATGGTGGTTTCCTGAAAGAAGCAGGAATTCAGATCCGTGAAATGAATTCAGGATGTATCTGCTGCTCACTGGTTGGTGATTTTGGTGCATCTCTGAAAGAAGTAATCAGCAAATATCATCCGGACCGAATATTGATCGAGCCATCCGGTGTCGGCAAATTATCTGATGTTATCAAGGCTGTACAGGGTGTTGAAGAAGAGACAGGGCTTGTACTGAACAGCTACACAACTGTTGTCGATGCAAAGAAATGCAAAATGTATATGAGAAACTTTGGTGAGTTCTTTAACAATCAGGTAGAATATGCCGGAGCAATCATCATGAGCCGTACAGATATCGTAGATGAAGCGAAAGCACAGGCATCTCTGGAACTTCTCCGTGAGATCAATACAAAAGCTGCAATCATCACTACACCGATTGAAAAACTGGACGGAAAGAAACTTCTTGATGTTATGGAACATCCGGTATCCCTTGCGCAGGAACTGATGGAAGAAGAGGAAGTATGCCCGGAATGCGGACATGTACATGAACATGGCGAACATCACCATCACGATCATGATCATGAAGAACATGAGCATCATCATGACCATGAATGCGGATGCGGACATGATCACGATCACGAAGAACATGAGCATCATCACGACCATGACCATGAATGTGGATGCGGACATGATCATCATGACCATCACCATCATCATGCAGATGAAGTATTTACAAGCTGGGGTCGTGAGACAATCAGGAAATTTACAAGAGAAAATCTTGAGAAAATGCTTGAAGCTCTTTCTGCATCAGACGAGTATGGTATCATTCTTCGTGCAAAAGGTATGCTTCCGGCAGAAGATGGAACATGGATCTACTTTGATATGGTTCCTGAAGAAACAGAGATCCGCGAAGGCGCACCGGAATACACAGGCCGTCTCTGCGTAATCGGATCAAAACTGAAAGAGGACAAACTGGCTGAACTTTTTGGCCTGTAATGATGGAGGATAATACAGATCATGAATGAAATCACAGTACCGATTTATTTAATGACTGGTTTTCTGGAGAGCGGTAAAACATCGTTCTTAAGCTTCACGATCCAGCAGGATTATTTTCACACAGACGGAAAAACACTTCTGATCCTCTGTGAAGAGGGCGAAGAAGAATATGATCCGGCAATTCTGAAAGCAAACAATACGGTTGTGGAAGTCATCGAAAACGAAGAAGATTTTACAACAGACCGCCTTGTTGCAATGGATATTCTTCATCAGCCGGAGCGTGTCATCATAGAATATAATGGCATGTGGCTGGTAAGTAATTTTGAGAAGATGCAGCTTCCGAAAGGCTGGGGAGTCGAACAGCAGATCACATGTGTCGATGGCAGCACTTTCCAGATGTACATGGCAAATATGAAATCCATTTTTATGGATATGATCAAAAATACAGATATGGTTATCTTTAACCGCTGCAAGAAAGAAGATCCGCTTCCGACTTACCGCCGTGGAATCAAAGTTGCAAACCAGAGAGCCGAAGTCATTTTTGAGGATGAAGAAGGCGAACTTGGTGATATCTTCCAGGATGAGATGCCATTTGATATGAACGCACCGGTTATCGAGATTCTGCCTGAAGATTATGGTATCTGGTTTGTTGATGCGATGGATCATCCGGAAAATTACGAGGGTAAAACCGTCAAATTCAAAGCAAGAGTTATGAAACCGCGCGGAATGGGAAGCAAATTCTTTGTTCCGGGACGTACAGCCATGACCTGTTGTGCGGACGATACGACTTTCCTCGGCTATGTATGCAAGAGTGCTTATGCACCGAAGCTCACAGCCGGACAGTGGGTAGAAGTCACTGCAAAAGTCGGTATTGAGAAGCGTAACGAATACCAGGGCGAAGAGGGCATTGTTTTGGATGCAGAATACGTGGAGACTTGTGAGCCGCTGGCAGATGAGATGGTTTACTTTAATTAACACAGTGAGGAAATAACAATGTATCTGATCGTAGGTTTGGGAAATCCCGGAAGGCAGTATGAAGCGACACGCCATAATATGGGATTTGATGTAATAGACAAGCTTGTGGAAGAATATCAGGTTCCGCAGGCAGGCGTGAAATTTAATGCCATGTACGGAAAGGGAAGAATCGGCGGACAGCCAGTGATCCTGATGAAACCGCTTTCCTATATGAACTTAAGCGGTGGACCGATCCGGGAGATGGCAAACTACTTCAAGATCGATCCGGAGACAGAGATGATCGTCGTTTATGATGATATTGATCTTGATCCGGGACAGCTCCGCATCCGCAAAAAAGGCAGTGCGGGCGGTCATAACGGAATCAAACACATTATACAGCAGCTCGGAACACAGAACTTTGTGCGTATCAAAGTTGGCGTTGGTGCGAAGCCAAAGGGCTGGGATCTGGCTGATTATGTGCTGGGAAGATTTGATAAGGATGACCGTGCCCTTGTCGAAGAAGCGCAGGAGAGAGCGTGCAAAGCAGTTGAACTGATTCTGACAGACAGCGTGGACGCAGCCATGAATGAATATAACAAGAAAACGGGGAATGTATGAAAACATTTTTGCAGCCTCTGCAAAGTCTTGCAGAGATCGAAGAAATTGAAAAACAGGCAAAAAAGAATCATGGAATTCTGGAAGTCAGTGGTTGTATAGAGTCCCAGAAAGCTCATCTTATGTATGGGCTTTCCGGGCTTTTTCCATCTCATCTGGTAATTGCGGCAGATGAAAAGACAGCAAAAGATCTTTACGAGGATTACCGCTTTTATGATAAGCGTGTTTATTATTATCCGGCAAAGGATCTGCTCTTCTTTCAGGCAGATATTCACGGAAACCTTCTGATACGTCAGCGCATGCAGGTTATCCGTGCGCTTCTGGAACGGCAGGAAGAGATTACGGTCGTTACCAGTATTGATGGCTGTATGGATTATCTGCTTCCGCTGGAAAAGATTGAAAAACAGCTCATACATTTCCGTAATGACAGCAGCCTTGATATGGACAAACTGACAGCAGCACTGGTTCATATGGGATATGAGCGCGTCGGACAGGTAGAGATGCCGGGACAGTTTTCAATAAGAGGTGGTATCATTGATATTTATTCTCTTACCGAAGAAAATCCATGGCGAATCGAACTCTGGGGAGATGAGATTGATTCCATCCGAAGCTTTGACGCACAGAGCCAGAGATCTCTGGAAAATCTGGATGAGATTATGATCTATCCGGCAGCAGAGCAGCCGATCGAAAAGGGCGAGGTTACTTTTATTGATTATTTCAAAGACGGAGATTCGATGCTCTTTCTGGATGAATTAAATCATCTGGAAGAAAATGCGAAGGCAGTCGAAGAAGAATTTCAGCAGAGCTGCCGGAACCGTCAGGAAAAAGGCGAGACGACACTTTCCAGTAACTGGATGTGCTCCTGGGAAGAACTGTGCAAAAAGCTCAACAGACGTAACTGTATCGGGCTTTCCCTTCTTGATCCGCGTAAATCCGGATGGAAGATCACAGGACAGTTTAATCTGACCGTAAAATCCATGAATTCATACCAGAGCAGCTTTGAGCTTCTGGTAAAGGATCTGAAACAGTACAAAAAAGAGGGCTACCGGATCGTGCTTCTTTCCGGATCAAGAACCCGTGCCGAACGTCTCGCAAAAGATCTGCAGGACGAAGGTTTAAGCGCTTTTTACGGGAAAGATTCGGATCGCATTCTGGAACCTGGCGAGATCATGGTTGCTTATGGCCATGCGAGAAAAGGGTTTGAATACCCGATGGTCAAATTTGCAGTGATCACAGAGACGGATATTTTCGGTAAAGAGCAGAAGAAGCGCAAAAAGAAAAAAGAATATAACGGAAAGCGTATTCAGGACTTTTCTGAATTGTCGATCGGCGATTTTGTTGTCCATGAAAAGCATGGACTCGGCATTTATCGTGGTATTGAAAAGGTTGCGGTCGACAAGGTTGCGAAGGATTATATCAAGATTGAATACCGAAACGGAAGCAATCTCTATATTCTTGCAACACAGCTTGATGCACTGCAGAAATATTCCGGGGCGGAGACTGCGAAGCCCCCGAAACTGAACCGCCTCGGCGGTCAGGAATGGAAAAAGACCAAATCAAAGGTCAAAGGTGCAGTCCGAAACATTGCCCGTGAGCTGGTCGAACTTTATGCGGTACGTCAGGAAAAAGAAGGTTATGTCTGTGGCCCTGACACTGTCTGGCAGCGGGAGTTTGAAGAAATGTTTCCGTATGAGGAGACAGAGGATCAGCTCTCCGCCATCGAAGATACGAAGCGGGACATGGAAAGCACAAAGATCATGGATCGTCTTGTGTGTGGGGATGTCGGCTACGGCAAGACAGAGGTTGCACTTCGTGCCGCATTTAAAGCGGTGCAGGAGAGCCGTCAGGTAGTCTATCTCGTTCCTACAACGATTCTTGCACAGCAGATTTATAATACTTTTATTCAGCGAATGAAAGAGTTTCCGGTACGTGTAGACCTGCTCTGCCGTTTCCGTACACCTGCACAGCAGAAAAAAACCATCGAAGATCTCAAAAAAGGGCAGGTAGATATTGTCGTAGGTACGCACCGTGTACTTTCAAAGGATGTAGAATACAAAAATTTAGGACTTCTGATCATTGATGAGGAGCAGCGTTTCGGCGTGGCCCACAAAGAAAAAATCAAGCAGCTGAAAAAAGACATCGATGTACTGACACTGACGGCAACACCGATTCCGCGAACCCTTCATATGAGTATGATCGGTATTCGTGATATGAGTGTCCTGGAGGAGCCGCCGATGGATCGTGTGCCGATCCAGACGTACGTTATGGAGTATGATGAAGAGACCGTCCGTGAGGCGATTAACCGTGAGCTTCGAAGAGGCGGACAGGTATATTATGTTTATAACCGTGTCAATGACATTGCAGATGTGGCTGCCAGAATCGCGAAACTTCTTCCGGAGGCGAGGGTGGATTTTGCACATGGACAGATGAGCGAGCGTGAACTTGAAGCTGTTATGTTTGCATTCATCAATGGAGATATCGATGTGCTTGTTTCGACTACGATCATTGAGACAGGCCTGGATATTTCCAATGTAAACACCATGATCATACATGATTCAGACAGATATGGACTTTCACAGCTTTATCAGCTGCGAGGAAGAATCGGACGCTCAAACCGTACGGCATATGCGTTTCTGATGTACCGCAGAAATACCATGCTGAAAGAAACAGCAGAAAAGCGTCTGTCAGCGATTCGCGAATATACGGATCTCGGAAGCGGATTCAAGATTGCGATGCGTGATCTGGAGCTTCGAGGAGCGGGAAACCTTCTCGGCGCGGAGCAGCATGGACATATGAATGCGGTCGGTTATGACCTTTACTGTAAGATGCTCAGCGAGGCGGTCAAAGAAGCGAAGGGCATTCACACGATGGAAGATTTCGAGACAACGATCGATCTGAACATGGATGCATTTATACCGGATTCTTATATCAGCAACGAATATCAGAAGCTGGATATTTACAAACGAATCGCCGGGATCGAGACGCAGCAGGATTATGACGATATGCTGGAAGAACTTTTGGACCGTTTTGGCGAGATGCCAAAGGCAGTAATGAACCTGCTTTCCATTGCGAGGATGAAAGCGCTTGCACATCGCTGTTATGTGACAGAAATCAAACAGATCGGAAGAGATATGAAGATCACTTTGTATGAAAATGCAAAACTGAATCCGGTTGGATTCCCTGCACTGATGCAGAAATACAGACGCGGTCTTCAGTTCAAAAACGAGCAGGAACCGAAGATTTTATTTACACCGGAGGGAAGCGGAAATGTGCTGACAGCCCTTACGGATCTGCTGACAGAGCTTGAACAGCTTGTAGAAGAATAAAACCGGCTGCATGAAGAGTATAAACTGTGAAATATCAGTGAAAATAGCTGGTTTTTGTGATTTTTCTTGCCCTGTCGGGGAAAAAAGTTTATACTCTTATTTATATGAATTCATGCAGTGATGGAGGATAAAATGAAAACAATGACAAAGAAAACAGCAGTTGTAGCGCTTGCCGGTGTGATGGCAGCAGGAATGCTCACAGGCTGTGGTGAAAAAGAATTAGATGGAACAAAGACAGTTGCAACTGTAGATGGTACAGAGATCCCGCTTGGTATGTTAAGCCTTTCTGTCAGAGAGGGTCAGGCGCAGGCAGAGGCGATGTACAAGAGCTTTATGGGCGGATCTGATTATTCTATCTGGGGTACAGAGGCAGAGGAAGGCAAGACTTATGGCGAGCAGGCAGTGGAGCAGGCTCTGGAAGATATTGAGTTGATGTGTATCCTTAAGGAAAAAGCAGCTGATTATGATGTAGAGATCACAGAAGATGACGAGAAGGCAATCGCCGATGCGGCAGCAGCCTTTATGAGCGCAAATACAGAAGACACCCTGAAAACTCTGGCAGTTACAGAAGATCAGGTGAAGACATATCTGGAACTTGAGACATATAAGAGCAGAATGCATGATCCGATCATTGCAGACGTAGACAAGAATGTTTCTGATGAGGAAGCACAGCAGTCTTCTTTTAACTATGTAAGCATCAGTACATCTGACCTGAGCGATGATGAGATCAAACAGAAAAAAGAAGATGCGCAGAAGATCCTTGACGGACTGAATGCAGATCCAGATGGAGATTTCGGTGAAATTGCAAAATCCGTAGATGACTCTTATACAGTACTGAGCGGTTCTTTTGATACAAATGAAGATGCGTCAGAAGAGGAATCTGATGACGAAGATGAGACTACAGCATCTTCCAGTAATTATCCGGATGAGGTAATGAAAGTTCTCCGTACACTGAAAGACGGCGAAGTCGGCCCGGATGTTATTGAGGCAGATTCTGCTTACTACGTAGTCAAACTTGACAAAGTAAACGACGAAGATGCGACAGCTACAAAGAAAGAATCCATTATCTCTACCAGAGAAAATGAGCTGTATACAGAGACTACAGACAAATGGATGGATGAAGCTGACATCAAAGTTGAGAAGAAAGTTCTGAAGACACTGAAAGTTACAGACAATCATAAATTCACAATTCAGACAGCAGCAGAAGACACTACAGACGAGACAGCAGAAGTAACTGAAACACCAGAGGTAACAGAAGCAGCAGACGCTACTGAGACACCGGAGGTAACGGAAGCAGCAGATGCTACAGCTACTCCGGAAGTTACAGAAGCACCTTCCTATGACACTGATTCATCCCTTGAAGTCAAAGATGGCGATACAGTCAATATTGACTATGTAGGAAAGATTGACGATGTTGCATTTGACGGTGGAAGTACAGACGGAAATGGTACAGATCTGGTAATCGGTTCCGGTTCATACATTGATAACTTCGAAGAGCAGCTGATCGGTGCACATCCTGGGGATGAAGTAGAAGTAAAAGTTACTTTCCCGGATGATTATCAGGCAACAGATCTTGCAGGAAAAGAAGCAGTATTTGATGTCACTGTAAACGGAATCTACGAATAATCAAATAAGATAAACATAAAAAGGATGGCAGGAAAACCTGTCATCCTTTTATAATATACGATCAGAATTCTTCGGGATCATTTTCGGAACTTCCGCCGTTTCCACCGGAAACATGGATTCCATTGATCTCGACGTCACCTTCCATTGGGATTACAATGCATTTGCGTCCGTCAATGACCTGTGTCTCAATCAGCATCGCACGGTCCGGGTCGACATGGATCACAACGTCCGGTGTCTTGATCTCAGTCCGGCGGGTGTTGGTAATATTGTTTGCCATGAGAGATGCATTTTCGCCTGCGATTGCCTCGTAAGTCTGGTCAAATGTTTCGAGTTTTTCATCTTCTACGCCGCACTCTTCGAAGAGACGTTTCACCTCCGGTTTGGTCAGGACAGCAGGCTCCGGAGAATCTTTCTGTGATTCCACCCATTCATTGAGCTTTTCGTGGATGTTCATAACGGTATCGTAAGCACAGTCATCACCGAGGGTTTCTTCTACGAGCGCATTAAAAGAATCTCTCTGTCCGCCCGCAGAGAGCGGAGTCGTGCATCCGAACATTTCATCTACGAAAGTACTGCGAAGCTGCTCGGCATTTTTGGTGTAATACAGAAGTCCGTGAATATCTGTACTGCGGTCGTTAAATACCGGGAAAAGGAAGCCCAGATCCGGCATTTCCACGATCCAGTCACGGATACGGTCTTCGATGTTGTTGGTTTCTGCATTGTAGCACAGTCCCGCTTTGGAAAGGTTGACCGGACAGATACTGCAGAGGATATGATCGTAGATCTCATCAGAAGCATCAAACATTTCCTGGCCGTCGGAGGATTTGCCCGGGATATCATAAACGGCATGGATCAGAATAATATAATAGTTCTCGCCGTAATCATAGTTTTCGATGATTTTATCATAAAATTCTTCCAGAATGGAATTGTCCTGAAGTTTGCTGCCACGGAGTTTCATAAGAAATTCCTGTGTGCCGCCCTCTTTTTCCTGATCGAGAGGAAACTCCATGTTGATCAGGTTCTTGCCGATGGTTCCGGAAAGAGTTTTCTTGAATATTTCAAAGTATTTGAACATTTCTTCCTCAGAAAGAGAGAGAAAAGCTTCTTTCAGTTCGGTCTTTTTGTTTTTTTCACCGTCAACGTAGCAGCCGCAGATTCGTGTGATCGCGCAGTTGTTTGGCGAAAACTGTTTCTTAATTTCGGATATTTCTTTTTTGTTCATTATATATCGCTCCTGATTTACAGAATTTCAGTACGGAAAGCCTCCGCAATCCCGCTTAAGTTGTAGCGATCTGCGAGATCCTGGATTCCCATCATGATCTCCTCGCGGCTGAAATTGTTTGCCTCGAGAAATTCGTCATCTTTTCCATTCAGTTCATAATAGAAAAGAAGTCCAATCTCCAGATTCTGACGGTCTCCGTCACAGGTCATTTCGTATAATCTGTTTTCGGCTTCGTCAATCTTGCCTTCATCGGCAAGGGAAGTCAGAGATTCCAGAGTCTGTCTTGCGTCTTTATCTTCAATGACTTCCGGAGTCAGTTCAGGGGCACTCACCTGAAACAACATTTTCATGACGGCGCGCACCATTTCACGGATCTGGCGCAGTATATAATCATCCTGAAGCATTTTTATTCTCCCTTCTGCATCAAAATTTTTGAATAATAAATTGTAAACATATAATTGTAACGATGTAAATGTACCTACCTAGAGTACCACAAAAAAGGAGTTTCTTCCAGATGAAAAGTACTTTTTCATTCTCTGTTGGGAAGATAAAACTTTACGCGGAAATTACAGAATGCTATAATAATATATTATATAGTGGACGGAAGCAAGTTAATTACAGGCAGGCATATGCCTGCTACAGGAAGGATATAAATAATGAACAAAGGTACTGCGATGACACAGCAGGAGTCAGAAGTGATGATAAAGGAATTGAGTAAAGTATTTGACGTAGTACGTTTGCTCGACGAAGAAACACTTGAAACAGGAAATATAACGGATGTCACAGATGCAAAGGGATTTCCGTGTAAATGTTATTCTTTTTGGAAGAAGGGAAACAACTGTAAGAACTGTACTTCCAGAGACGCTTTTCGTAAAAAAAATGAGCAGCTGAAACTTGAATATCTGGATTCCAATATATATCAGGTAATTTCGAAGTATGTAGAGATTGACGGGAAACCTTATGTCATGGAGCTCATCAATCAGATGAATTCCGATGCAGTCATGGATGAGGATGGAAGGAATGAACTTATCAAGCAGCTTTCCGGTTATAACCGGGAGCTGTACACTGATGCACTGACAGGTATTTACAACAGACGTTATTACGAAGAGCGTATCCGAAATTCTAATATGTCTGCCGGTGTGGCAATGATCGATCTTGATGACTTCAAGATCTACAATGACACATTCGGCCATGATGCAGGTGACCTTGTACTTACAACAGTAGTTGGTATTATTAAGGATAACATCCGACGGACAGATATGCTGATCCGTATGGGTGGGGATGAGTTTTTGCTTGTTATGCCGGATATTGGGGAACAGGCATTTGCAGACAAGCTGAATCAGATACAGGAAAAGGTCCATTCCTCCAAAGTCCCGGGATATTCACAGCTTCGTATATCGGTAAGTATCGGAGGTGTACTGTCCGGTATCGGAAACACGGTTGAGCAGGCAATCCGTAAGGCGGATCAGTTTATGTATCAGGCCAAAACCTGTAAAAACATGGTTGTCACCGAACATGATGAACAACTGAAGGAGCAACAGGAAAGTGCAAATAATAACGGATCAAAAGCATACAAATACCGGATTCTGGTCGTGGATGATTCCGAGATGAACCGGGAGATTCTGTCGGAGATTTTAAGTGAGGAATACGATATTATAGAAGCTGACAGTGGAGACACATGTATTGATATGCTTCGTAAGTATGAAACAGGTATTTCACTTGTGCTTCTGGATATTGTTATGCCGGGCATGGATGGATTTGGTGTTTTGAATTATATGAATCGCCATCATTATCTGGAAGATATCCCGGTTATTATGATTTCCAGTGAAGATTCGGCAGAAATTGTTCGAAGAGCTTATGAAATGGGTGTTTCAGATTATATCAATCGTCCATTTGATGCAGGTGTTGTACACCGGAGAGTATATAATACGATCAAGCTTTATGCGAAACAAAGGCGACTGATCACACTGATCACCAATCAGGTATATGAGAAAGAAAAGAATAACCGTATGATGGTCGGTATTCTGAGTCAGATAGTTGAGTTCCGTAATGGAGAGAGTGGCAGTCATGTTTTAAATATCAATATATTTACAGGAATGCTTCTTGAAAGTCTTGTGCAGAAGACAGACAAGTACAATATTACCTGGTCAGAACGTCTTCTGATCACGACAGCTTCGGCATTGCACGATATCGGTAAGATCGGTATTGATGACAAGATCCTCAATAAGCCTGGCAGGCTGACAGATGAAGAGTTCAAGATCATGCAGAATCATACGATTATTGGCGCATCAATTCTTGAAAACATGGGAAGTTATCAGGATGAAGAACTGATGAAAGTCGCTTACCAGATTTGCAGATGGCATCATGAGCGATATGATGGTAAGGGCTATCCGGATGGACTGAAAGGTGATGAGATCCCGATCTCTGCACAGGTAGTTTCTCTGGCGGACGTATATGATGCACTTGTCAGTGAACGTGTATATAAGAAAGCATATTCACATGAAAAAGCGATAGAAATGATCATAAATGGAGAATGTGGATGTTTTAACCCGATTCTTCTGGAGTGTCTGCTTGATATTCAGGATCGAATCAAACGTAAGATGAAGACCAGCACACCGGAAGATAATCCGTTTAAGAAACGGGAAAAGAAGGCAGAACTCAAAGAGTTTGAGAATGCAAAAGAAGATTTTATGGATGTAGTATCAAAAAACATTGAAAAAGAATATTCCAATCTTGAAAATGAGGAACTTGTCGATTTTTCAAGGGGGGGGGCAAAACCCAGATTCTGAGTGACATGCGGAGGAAATATTTAGAATAGGAGAAAAATTATGACAATCAGAGAATGCTATGGTGAATTAGGGTTAGATTTTGATGCTGTGCTGAGCAGACTGGTAAATGAGAAACTTGTACAGAAATTTGCACTGAAATTTCTGGATGATCCAAGTTTTCAGAATTTGAAAGATGCTTTAGATTCAAAAGATGTAGAGACCGCTTTCCGTGCGGCACATACCTTAAAAGGTGTCTGCCTGAATCTTGGATTTGATAATCTGTATCCGTCAAGTAAGGATCTGACCGAACTGCTCCGTGCCGGAAGCATGGATGGCTATGAAGATCTTTTTGCGGAAGTAGAAAAAGAATATAACAGAACCTGTGAGGCACTTCGTAAAGTTGCCTGAGAGAAGTTAAAGGGCTGTCGCATTTTAGTGCGAAGCCCTTTTTTGAGTTGTCATGCATCCGAAGGAAGCTGCCAGTGGCAGGTTCTGTAGGTGTTTCTTTATTTTGATGTGCTTACTTTTCTACGGTGATTTTGATATCGCCGTCTTTGTTTTCTATTTGCAGGGAATTCTGTGCCTTATTTTCAGAACTGATAAGCTGAGTGTCATCTTCATCGGTCGTGACATTGCCGAGTTCTTCCGGGATATTGATTTCACTTGCTTCTGCCTCTATAGAAAGCGTGGAAAGAGTTTTTTTCGGAATGCTGAGTGTAATATCACCAAGGTCACTTGTAAATTCATTTTCTCCACTGAAAGAAATATTTTCTGCTTTTACATCTCCATCCATCATCTCAATCTGACTATTAGTAAGTATAGTATCATTGATTTCCAGATCACCAAGATCGGCACTGAGTTCAAGATTTTTGAAGGTGCTGTCTGAAATTGTGATATCACCGTCTTCACTCTGAAGCTCTGCTTTATGTGTGTTCAGAGATTCTACATTTATATCACCATATCCCATCTTGCAGGAAAAACCACTCAAGTCGGTTTTCTTTGGAATATAAACAGTTACCTTGTTGGAGTTTTCAATCACGTGGCTCTGTCCAAGCATTTCCTGAAGAAAGTTAATATCAATATGAATATAGGAAGAGGACTCGTGCCCGTTTTTCTCAACAATATTTAATGCGTCGTTCTGTACCTGGTAGGAAAGCGGAAGCATTCCGTCAGTTGTTTCAATATTATAGGAGATATAAAACTTGTTATCATCGGATGCTTTTATATCCAGATCAAGATTCTTAAGATCGACATTTACAGAGGAAAAAGCATTGATTTCCGTCTTGCTTAAGATGGCATGACTGTCCCCGGAGTCCATCATTGCGGTGCCGCTGATGCGATTAAGATCAGCCGTTTTTACGTAGTTTCTGCCGCCGGATGCGATACCGACACCAAAGAAAAGGATTCCGACAGCACAGAAGATACCAGCGGCAGCCAGTAAACGTTTATTTGTTTGTTTCATGATTTTTACCTCTCTTTCTTGCCAGGCACTGCGCCAGTTTGACCAGAAGCATACCCATCCATTTGCAGAGACAGATGCCGAGAATATACAGAAGGAGTGCACAGCCGATTCCAAGTAAGCCGCATCCTGTTATCATTAAAGCTCCTGAGAGGGAATATGGGAAAGAAACTAATCCACGCAGTAATAATTTTCCGCCAATCAGTAACACACTGAGGGCAGCGATGAAATCAGAGATGATCACGCAGACTACGCAGATTGCAACAGCCAGCAGGACTGCAAGCATTGCAATAAAAAGTGGGACAGTCACAGGTGTGGACAGGATCGCAAGTACAGCGAGTAAAGTGATTCCTTTTTTATCCTGCTTTTTCTCGCTGTATTCATCGGCAGCATCCTGCTCCTGAATTTTCCGGTCAAGCAGATTATACATAAGATCCGCGGCCGCCTGTTTCGGAGTGCCGAGTTCTTCCATCAGTTTCTGCTGGCCGGCTTCATCTGTATCACTGAAATATTCATTAAAATATTCAATTGCATCTTCGTAATCCTGTTTGGGAAGTTTGCGAAGATATTTTTTTAACTTGATCATATATTCTTCTCTGGTCAATTTCGAATCCTCCCTTCAATAATTCCGTCAATTGTATCTCTGTAAGAAATCCATTCTTCGTGCAGATACAACAGTTGTTGTCTGCCGGAATCGGTGATAGAATAATACTTGCGTTTACGTCCCTGAAATTCCTGAGAGTAGGTTGTCAGATAAGCGTTCTTCTCAAGCTTTTTCAAAATGGGATAGAGTGTTGATTCTTTGATGTCAGCTACGATTTTGACGGTCTGGCTGATCTCGTATCCGTAGGAGTCCTGCGTATCGACCACAGACAGAATCAAAAACTCGATAAGTAATGCTGAGACGGGATAATACATCCGATCACCTCCATAAATAATATATAAAATAATTATATATAAAAATTTTATATATAAA
>ENA-ORTQ01001573-ORTQ01001573.1-human-gut-metagenome-genome-assembly--contig:-NODE-1573-length-23610-cov-5.900021_pt1 | contig 23610 bp, 19 predicted proteins | sample MGYA00241912_ERZ509188 | MGnify/ENA primary metagenome ERZ509188 (study PRJEB26280, sample SAMEA2338849) | human gut metagenome | biome: human gut; feature: human-associated habitat; material: faeces...
CGGCAGAGGATTTTTTCTACCGTATCTTTCTCAACCTGTTCGCAGTGTCAGATACATTACTGCTACACAGATCAGAAAACCTCCGCTGGGCGCGGCATAGCAGTGCCGCGCAATTCGTTAGCGCGTTGTGATAGACAGCACCTACGAAGATAAATAGTATCAAACGCCTAAATCCGCAGGTGCCGTGCGGTATAACACGTTAAAGAGTTGCGCGGCACTGTCATGCCGCGCCTGCGTAGATGAACCCACCTGTGTAGCAGTACGCTGTCTGTGAACTGCGAAAAGGCGGAGAAAGACATGCTGTGGTAACCCGACTGCCGTTCCCCATTTCGAAGCGGTCACATGTCGGCAATCTGCGCCAGACCCTCAAGGGAAAGGGGAGATTCACAAGAGGGTGGAAACCGCAGGTGTCTACCCTCTTGTGCCCCCGCCGGGTAGGCGCACTCCCCGCTGAGGTTCAGCGAAAAACTCCCCGCCCGTTAGGGGCGAACACGCCTGCGGCAGTTCGAGTACCCCGCTCAGCCGGTGCAGAAAAGAAGCCGCCCGTTAGGGGCGAACACGCTTACGCAGTTCGCGTCCCCCGGTCAGCCGGTGCCGAAAAAACCGCCTGCGCAGTTCGCGTCCCCCGATCCCCCTATGCCGAGAAAACGAAAAAGGCACCGCTCACGCGGTGCCTCTCTCTTCTGTGGATATGTCGGCCGCTCAGCAGCAGCAGTTGCCGCAATTACCGCAGCCGCCGCAGGTATTATCACCACAGGTACCGCAGGAACCGCAGCCGCCGCTGCCCTGACCGCAGCATACCCAGATCAGGATGATCAGGATGATGATCCACCACCAGGAATTTTCGCCCCAGAAACTGTTAGAAGAACACATACTGTCATTTCCTCCTATCAAAGATTTCATTACATTCTATGGTAAGAGGCCGAAAATGGTTACACATTCCCCATTCTCAATTTTCAATTTTCGCCAATACGCCGTCCTTGTGCAGACCGATAACCTTTACGGTGACCGGATGATTTTTCTCCGCCTTATCCTCTATATATACAGGAAAGCCGTAGCGTCCGTGCGCCGCCCACAGGCCGCCGGTCGGGTGCTCGGGCAGCGCGTACAGCGTGCGGCCGACAAACTGCTTTCGATAGGCAGCGCTGAGTGTCTCCGCCACCTGCTTTGCTCGCTCGGCGCGGGCGGTTTTGGTCTGCTGATCGAGCTGACCCGGCATGGCAGCTGCCTTTGTGCCCTCGCGCACGGAATACGGGAATACATGCACAGACGCGAACGCGCATCTCTCCAGAAAGGCCAGTGTCTGCGTAAACTCGTCCTCGGTCTCGCCCGGAAAGCCGACAATCAAATCGGTCGTAACCGAGCAGTCCGGAAACGCACGTCTCAGCCGCTCGACACACCGGTAAAATTCCTCGCTCGTGTAGTGGCGGTTCATGCGCCGGAGAACGGTATCGCAGCCGCTCTGCATAGACAAATGAAAATGCCGTGCGAGATTGGCAAAGCCGGCAAGCCGTTCACAAAACGCATCGTCCACCGCTCGCGGGTCGAGGGAGCCGAGCCGGAACTGCACGTTCGGCTGCGCGGTCAGCAGCTTCTCCAGCAGCTCGGTGAGCGGCACCTGCGGCTTGAAGTCCTTGCCGTAGGACGCGATCTCGATGCCGGTCAGCACGATCTCGTGCACGCCTGCGTCAGCCAGCCGCGCCGTCTGCTCGAGCGCCTGCTCGACCGGCAGAGAGCGCACCCGCCCTCTCGCATACGGAATGATGCAGTAGGTGCAGAAGTTGTTGCAGCCGTCCTCGATCTTGAGCAGCGCGCGTGTGCGGCCGTGCGGGATACCGGCAGGCAGAGTCTCAAAGCCGCTGTCCTCGCTCTCATGCACCTGTACGGCCTGTCCGCTGACGGCCTGCTCGCACAGGTCGATCACCTGCGCCCTGTCCCTGGTACCGCAGATGAGGTCGATCTCGCCGGTGGCGCGGACACGCTCCGGATCGGTCTGTGCAAAGCAGCCGCACGCCGCGATAACCGCGTTCGGATTGTTTCTCCGCAGCTTGTGGAACGCGCGGATATTCTTATGGTCGGACACCGATGTTACCGTACAGGTGTTGACGATCACGGCGTCCGCGTCCTTATCCACGATCTCGTGTCCGCGCGCCTGCGCCAGCTGACTGAGCGCCTGCGTCTCAAATAAATTAACCTTGCAGCCCAAGGTGAAAAAAGCAAATTTCACAAATGTACATTCCTTTGCTCTCAGCGGCCCGCTGCGCGCTTGCGAATCACCTATATATAATAAGGTGTTTGATTGGGTTACAGCGTTTGTAACCTTACTCTCGTGCGCGTGCGGCCGCTGTGGATTTTCGCTGTCGATTCCTGCGTTTTTTTCGCATTTGACAGGCTCTATTTTATCACAAAAATGCGAAATTTCAAAACAATGTTTGACAAACCTGTTCGAGCATGCTATACTGTAACCGTAATGTAACTTTGGAATGTAACCATTTTGTAACTATAAGGAGTGCAGATAATGCCTACCACCAAGAAGAATAACCTTCTGGAATACAAGGGTCACCCGCTGATGCGTAAGGAAAACATCATCTATTACGGCTCGATGAGTGACTCTCACATCATTATGATGCAGATCCTCGAATCTAGTGATTACAAGGGTCTGCCGGTTGCAAAGCGTGTATCCGTACAGCTTCAGCAGACCGATCCCAACGTACGTATGAAAGAGCGTATCGTCAAGAAAACCGAGAAGAACAGCATGTGGGCAGCGATGGATATTGCATCCATCTGGCTCGGCAGAGCACTGCACACGAAGTAAGACTTCACCGCAGCTTGCTGCGGCAGTGTAAAGGCTGTTTTCTCCCATTTTGAAACGGAGGCTTCAATTTCATGTCTTTTTCTAAAAAACTCGCTCGCTTCGCACTTTCCGGTGCACTTGCGATGTCGATGGTCCTGCCGAACTCGCTGGCAGTATTTCAGGCCAAGGTAAACGCAGATTCGCTTTACCTGCGTCAGTCCCCCGGCGGTGCAGTGATCACGACCCTCTCCAAGGGTACCACGGTTGCGGTACTGAATAACAGCTCCAGCTGGTACAAGGTATCCGTAAACGGCAAGGAAGGCTACGTCAGCGGCGAGTACCTGACCGGCACCACCGCAACCAACGTTGCACTCGGCACCGGCACTGTAAAGTGCTCGAGCAGTGTAAATTTCCGTTCGGCGCCGAACACCTCGTCCACCTCTTACGGTGAGCTGAAGAACGGCACCAAGGTAAATGTAGTCGGCGTAAGCAGCGGCTGGTACAAGGTTACATACAATGGCAAGACCGGCTATATCCATCCGGATTATATCACGCTCGCAAGCAGCTCTGCCGGCACCGCCATCGCTCCGTCGAACACCGTTACCTCTACGACCGGCACCGCCGGTACGGTGAAGTGTTCCTCGAGTGTAAACCTGCGTTCCGAGGCCAATACTTCCTCTTCCATTCTGGCAGAGCTGAAGAACGGCACCGCAGTTACCGTTGTCAGCACCGCGAACGGCTGGTGCAAGGTAAACTGCTCCGGCAAGACCGGCTACATCAAGCAGGATTATGTATCGACCACCGGTTCGGCATCCAATAACACGTCCGCGTCCACCGGTACGGCAGCAGTAGTTAAGTGCTCCTCTACCGTAAACTTCCGCTCTGCGGCAAGCACCTCTTCCACCATTCTCGGTGAGCTGAAGAACGGCACCGCTGTTACCGTGCTCAGCACGTCTAACGGCTGGAGCAAGGTATCCTACGCAGGCAAGACCGGCTACATCAGTGCGGACTATCTCGTAACTGCTTCGTCCGGTACGGCGATCAGCCCGTCGAACACCGCAGCTTCTGTCTCGATCAGCGCAAAGCGCCAGAGCGTGCTGAACTATGCGGCGCAGTTCCTCGGTGTTCCGTATGTATACGGCGGCAGCACGCCGAGCGGCTTTGACTGCTCCGGCTTCACCTCCTATGTGTTCAAGAACACGGTCGGCTCCATCCCGCGTGTCGCTCAGGCACAGTATGATGCTACCACCCGTGTTTCCCGCGACGACCTTCTGCCGGGCGATCTGGTATTCTTCGGCAGCAGCACCTCGTCCATCAGCCATGTAGGCATTTATGTCGGCAGTAACCAGTTCATCCACGCACCCAGCACGGGCGATGTGGTTAAGTACTCGTCGCTGACCGGCAGCTATGCGACCCGCTATCAGGGCGCAGGCCGCGTAATTTTTGAGTAAGGTTACATACCAGAAATCCCTTCGGTTTTCCGAAGGGATTTTTCTTTTGCCTGTTGAGAACGGTTATCCCAGCAGCACCGCTTCCCCTTCCTGCCACTGTATGGTCTGCGGCGTGAAGTCCCGCTGTTCCATGCGGGTATTCCACTGTGCGGCGAACGCATCGGAGAGTGCCTGAGCGGTCTGCTCGGGCAAGGTGAAGCCTTCCAGCTTGATGGTCCGGCAGGCAAGGCTGAGTTTACCGTTTAAAACAGCTGCGCTCCACGCGCCGTACAGCTTGCAGCGCTCCGGCAGAAACAGCAGCGCCGTGCGCAGCTTGCCGGGTACCAGATTGCTTTCCGTCAGTGCTTGACGGGTTACGGCTGCCGTCACGGCGATCGTGCCGTCACGGCTGATTTTGACCGCCGTGTCCTCGACCGGAAACGGCAGCGCTTCGGTCAGCACAGACGCGATATCGTCCTCCGTGATGTGAAATTCCATTGCATCGCCCTCCTCGGGTGCGGCAGGCGCCGTGCCGGTATCCGCCCTGCCCATCAGCATATTTCCCAGCATCAGCAGGCACAGGAGCAGGCATACGCCTAAGATTACGGTATAGACTGCGCTTTTTTCCTCCTGCATGGCGGGTGCCTCCCTTTTTGCTTCTTGCAACAGCTTATGCGGGATTGGGGTTTATATGCGTGCTATCGGATGCGAAATTGGAGCCAGCCTTTGGCTGGGAGGTTCGCCGCACCCGCGGCGGTGGGCAAAAAGGAAGGGACACCTGCGGTTTGCCCGTAGGCTGCTAAACATCGTTCCCGCGCCGTGCGCGGATTAAATGAGTGCCCTTCCTCTTTGAACTCCTACCTTTCCCTTGTTTCCTAATTTGACGCATACCAGAGACCGGCGACCGCTTCGAAAAGGAAAACGGCAGAGGATTTTTTCTTCCGTAGGGACGCACATTGTGCGCCCATTTTCTTGCCTCTACGCAGTGTCAGATACATTGCTGCTACACATATAGTTTACCCTCCGCAAGCGCAACACAAGGTGAATTGCCCGAAGAGCAAGAGAGGGTTCCCTGGGGGATACCCATGTTGCGCAACTCGTTTCCGCGTTATTGCGGACGGCACCTGCGAATTTTATCTGCTGAGAAATACTTTACCGTAGGGGCGCACATTGTGCGCCCACGCTACGCCCTATCAAACGTGTTTAGGGCGAACAATGTTCGCCCCTACGGTTATACACCTGCCAATTTGTTTGATGCGGTGCGCCGGGGTCGGCGCACCCTGCGGTGTACCGTGAAATCATTTGGCAGCATATATCGTGCAGAGCAGCACAAGGTGAATTGCCCGAAGGGCAGGAGAAGCCACACCGGGGTGCCCCGCCGTGCAACCCATCTGCACATTGCTTCACCGCAGGGTCAATCTCCATTTTCTATTCTCAATTACTGCTTCGCATACGAAAAAAAGCACCGCTTTCGCGGTGCTTTTCGCATTTCTTTAGAAGAACTTATCCTTAATGCCGAGTGCAAAGATGATGAGCACGATAATCGGCAGGATATAGCTTACATAGAAGCGGATATTATCCTTGACCTTGAGTCCGCCGCCTTCGTTGGCCTCCTCCTTGAAGTTCTTCCAGCCCCAGCCGCAGCGGGAGGTGCAGAACAGCAGGTAAACCAGCGAACCGAGCGGCAGCCAGATGTTGGACACGAGGAAGTCCTCGAGGTCGAGCACGTTCGAGCCTGCGCCGAACGGCTGGAAGCCGGACCAGACATTGAAGCCGAGCACGCACGGCAGCGACAGCAGGATCATCAGCACGATGTTGATAGCTGCGGTCTTTTTGCGGCTCCAGCCGGTCAGGTCCATGCAGCAGGACATGATGTTCTCGAACACAGCGAGGACGGTCGAGAAGGCCGCAAACGCCATGAATACGAAGAACAGGCTGCCCCACAGGCGGCCGAGCGCCATGTGGTTAAAGATATTCGGCAGCGTGACGAAGATCAGGTTCGGACCGCTGTCCGGTGCCACGCCGAAGGCAAAGCACGCCGGGAAGATGATCAGACCGGCAGTAAATGCTACGAACGTATCCAGAATCGCAACATTGACGGCCTCACCGAGCAGCGCACGGCCCTTGCCGATATAGCTGCCGAAGATAGCCATCGCGCCGATGCCGAGCGACAGCGTGAAGAACGCCTGATTCATCGCGGCAACGATAACATTGGCGATGCCGCACTCCTGCATACGGCCGAGATCCGGAATCAGATAGAAGCGCAGACCCTCGCCCGAGCCTTCGGTCATGATGCTGTTGATCGCCAGAATAACCATGATGGCCAGCAGAATGATCATCATCACCTTGGTAACGCGCTCCAGACCGCCCTGCAGACCGAACGAGTTGATCATAAAGCCGACGATAACGACCGCAACCATGCAGACCGCCATAACCACCGGCTTGCCGAGCATTTCCGGAAAGGCTGCCTGCACCTGCTCACTGGTCGCACCGACAAATCGGCCGCTGACCGTCAGGTAGAAGTAGTACAGCATCCAGCCGCACACGGTGGTGTAGAACATCATCAGCAGGTAGTTGCCGATCATCGCCAGATAGCCGTGGATGTGCCACTTGCTGCCCGGCTTCTCGAGCGCCTGATACGCCCGCACCGGACTTTTCTGGCTCGCACGGCCGATGGCAAATTCCATCGTCATAATCGGCAGACCGAGGATGAGCAGGAACAGCACATAGCACACGACGAACGCGCCGCCGCCGTACTGACCGACCATCCACGGGAACTTCCATACGTTGCCCACGCCGATGGCACAGCCTGCCGACAGCAGGATGAAGCCGAGACGTGAACCGAGTCTTTCTCTTGGCATTGTTTATTTTTCCCCTTTTTTCTGTGCCGCGTATTGAGCAAACTGCAATATCGGCACGACTTACATACTATAATCAAGCGTCATGATTGTTCTTCGACGCGTGATTTCTCTAATTTGCGGATCTCTTTCCGCTTTTTGCGCAGCTCGCGGAAGAAATTCCGCAGAATGTCCGCGCATTCCTGCTCCAGCACGCCGCTCACCAGCGCGGGCTGATGATTGTACGGCAGTGCGAACAGATTTATCAGTGAGCCGCACGAACCGGCCTTCGGGTCGGGTGCACCGTAGTACACGGTTTTCATGCGCGAGTTGATGAGCGCGCCTGCGCACATCGGGCACGGCTCGAGCGTGACGTACAGATCGCAGCGGTGCAGCCGCCAGCCGCCCAGCTTTTTGCACGCCTTCTCGATGGCCTCGATTTCTGCATGGTGCAGTGCGTTTTTCTTTGTTTCCCGGCGGTTGCGTCCGCGTCCGACAATTTTGCCGTCGCAGACAACCACCGCGCCGACCGGCACTTCGCCCTCGTCCGCCGCCTTTTGCGCCAGCTTGAGCGCGGCCTTCATGTATTTTTCCTGTTCGGTCATAAATTCCTCAGATTTTCCCGAGCAGACGCGCTTTCGCCTGCTCAAATTCTTCCCGCGTAACAAAGCCGCGGTCGCACAGTCCGGCGAGGATATCAAGCTGCTCGACCGGCGTCGGCGTGCGGTCGGTCAGCGCCACCTCATCAAACTCGAGGTTCGGGATGAGCGCGTCAAACACCGCAAGGCTGTCCGGTGTAAACTGCATCTCGCAGAAGCCGCCGTTTACGCGCACGCGAAGCTGCACATAGCGTTCATCGTGCTGGATCTGCTCGGTTTTGATCGGCTCAGCCTGCACCGCCGCCTCTATCGCACGGCCATGCGGATTGAGCGAAAACGGATGCTCCCACTGCGACCAGTAGGCCGCTTCGCGGTCCACGCTCACACCGCCGCCGGATACGCGCGTTTCCGTGCGTATGCCGCCGCACAGGCGGTAAAACCGAATGAGCCTGATAGGCAGCTCACCCATCTGCAGGCTGCCCTTGCCCGTGTAGAGGCCCTTATCCCGACGGAAAAAGCGCAGCGCATCGCCGTCGCGCCAGACCTCCAGCTTCGCCTTCGGCAGCAGTCCGCCGCCGTTTTTAACGGCAACCGTGAAGGTTTCCGCAGGCTTGTCCGTCGGCTCACCGGCACTGCGGCAGTCGAATCCCCAGCTTTGCAGCACCGCAAGATTGTCCGCGCCGTAGGACACGGAAAGCGCGGCATGGTTTCCGCTGCTGTCGGTCAGGGTCAGCGAGACAGGGCGCAGCTTGTACACACGAAGCATGCCCTGCATTTCGTCCGGCTCGGTCGGTGCCGCGTCCGCGGTAAGCGTGTACGCGCCCTTGTCCAGCGTGAGCGGCAGCTGCCCGCTGCCCTCGTCGGTCGGCATCAGCGTCCACGCCGCCGTCTCGGAAAATAAGTAATAGCGTCCCGCCGGTACGAACGGTGCGTCCTCTCGAATGGTTGCAACTACGTTTTTACTCATCAGAATTCACCTGTCCCACAATAAAGCTCTTAAAATTCAATTTGCTTGCAAATTGCATCCGCATGACAGATTTTCCTTCCGGAACTGTCTGCCGTATACAGCGGGTATGGATACCCCCTATAAAGCGTCAGCGCGCTTTCATTTGTCTTTGCCGCGATAGATTCATCGTGCCGTCCTGCATTTTCGACAGGTTTTCCAGACAGTTGCCGGTACCGTACGCCACACACGAAACCGCTTCGTCCGCGACGCGCGTCGGAATGCCGGTCTTGGAGGCGATCAGCTTATCGAATCCCCAGATCAGCGAACCGCCGCCTGTCATGGTGATGCCGTTGGCGGAAATGTCGCCGGTCAGCTCGGGAGGTGTGCGCTCGAGCACCCAGTGCACCGCCTCGACGATCGCCGAGGAGACCTCCTCGAGCGCATCGAGAATCTCACTCGAGCTTACGGTAAACGTGCGCGGCAGTCCGGTCATCAGACAGCGTCCCCTGACCTCCATGATCGCTTCCTCGCTGCGCGGATACACACAGCCGACCGTGCGCTTGATCTCCTCTGCCGTGCGGTCGCCGATCAGCGCATTGTGCTTACGGCGGACGTACTTGACAATGGCCTCGTCGAACTTATCGCCCGCGACCTTGATGGACGTGGACTCGACAATGCCGCCGAGCGAAATAACCGCCACGTCGGTCGTGCCGCCGCCAATATCGACCACCAGATTGCCGTTGGCCCTGTTGATGTTGATGCCCGCGCCGATGGCCGCCGCGACCGGCTCCTCGACCAGAAAAACGCGCTTTGCGCCCGCCTGCGTGCCCGCATCAATGACGGCACGCTCCTCCACCTCGGTGATGATGGACGGCACGCAAATGACCACATTCGGCTTGAACAGGTGGATACCCTGCACCTTTGCGATGAATTCCTTGATCATGCGCTCGGTCATCTCGTAATCCGAAATAACGCCCTCGCGCAGCGGACGGATGGCGACAATGTTGCCCGGTGTACGGCCAAGCATGCTCTGCGCTTCCTCGCCCACGGCAAGGATTTTGCCGGAAACCTTGTCCACCGCCACAACGGACGGCTCGTTAAGTACAACGCCCTTGCCCTTTACATAGACCAGCACGGTTGCCGTGCCGAGGTCGATGCCGATATCGCTCGAAAAAAGCGACATCTTTTTCGCGATTCTTTGCAGAAAAGAAGCCATATTTCATTCCTTTCTCCGCGCTCTGTTCGCGTGGATTGACAGTATTACCATTATACAGATTTTGTGCGCCATTTGCAAGACTCCGGGGCAAATACCGAAAATTCGACAGTGAAAATGGCATCACTCCGGCAGTGTGTCCTTATACTTCGTGAATTCTGCGTTGTCGTTTACCTGTTTTTTATATGCGCTATAAGCCTCCGTCAGCGTTTCATATCTCTTGCCGGTGGTATATGTCTTAAAGCTGCTGTAACTGTTGATATGGTCCGTAATCGCAACATATTTTTTGCCGCTGTTGACTCGGGTCGCGGTGATCGTTTCGGAGATGTAATAGCCGCCGTTCGCCGAGCTGACAATGACCGGTATCTGCTTGCCCGTACCGACGGCATCTGTATCGACCGATGTCCAGAACAAATAGCGGTTGCTCTTGTTCGTGGAACTGCCGAGAAACGCCCATGTGCCATTTTTCAGCAGGCTGTCGTTTCCCATCTGCTCCACCACCTTGGGCACCATACTGGAATTGGGGCACTTCGAGTCGATCTCAAAATTCTGATTTTTGTTCAGGTTCTGTAAAATGTCGGTCTTCTCGAGTATGCCGTGCAGATTCTCGTCCCAATTGATCGTGCTGCCCGGTGTGCTCTTGCCCTTCCAGTCAAACACGATCACAGCCTTTGCGCTGTCATAGTACACCTCGCATTCCCCGCCCGCGGCAGGGATTCCTTTCCAGTTTGCGGTATCTCCTTGCTCCTTATAATGGGTAATGCCTGCAATTGTAATGGGATCTTTCGACTGCCAGTCATCCTGCTTCTGCTTCAGCTTGACCGTCTTGCTCATGTTTTCGCTGTCCTGCTCCGTAACCGCAGTCAGCACATCAATATACGCCGCCCGCACCTCGATAAGGTCGGATGCCTCCAGACTTCTCTCGATGTACTGTATCAGCGCCGGTATCATAAATGCCGCAAGAATCGCCAGAATGACCAGCACAACGATCAATTCCACCAGCGTAAAGCCCTTGCGGGTATTTTTCTCTTTCTTCTGCATTTTATCAGCACCTTTTACTGCGTTTCAGCTAACCTAAGACGGGCTTTCAGCGCGCTGTACCGTCTGCCCTTCTGGTTGTTATTCACCATATACGCTACCACATCCTGACTGCCGACGATAACGAGCAGGCGCTTCGCGCGTGTGATCGCGGTGTAGAGAATGTTGCGCGTGAGCAGCTTGCGCGGCAGACCGTCCGACAGAGCGAGCACCACCGCGTCAAACTCGCTGCCCTGCGATTTATGTACGGTGACGGCATACGCCAGCTCCAGCTCGTTCAGCATATCGAAGGTGTAGGTCGCAATGCGGTCGTCAAAGCGAATCACCATGCACTCCTGCTGCGGAAAAATGCGGATGATCTCGCCGACGTCGCCGTTGAACACGCCGGTTCCCTGCTCGTCGTCCCCCTGCTTTTCCCACACGATGTCGTAGTTGTTTCGCACCTGCATCACGCGGTCGCCCTCGCGGAAAATGGTGTCTCCGAAGCGCTTTTCCAGCTTGCTTTCACTCGGTGGATTGAGTGCCTCCTGCAGACGGTGGTTGAGCGGAATGGTTCCGCTGCCGTGCCGCTTGGCAGGCGAAAGCACCTGTATCTGTGCAGGAGTGAAGCCGTAATGCTTGGGCAGTCTCTGGGCGCAAAGCTGTGCCACCGTTTCGATAACAGACGCCGGATCCGCCCGTTTCATGATGAAAAAGTCGCCGTCCGCGCCGGATGGCCTGGGCATTTCACCCGCGTTGACCGCGTGCGCGTTCATTACAATGTCGGACTGCTGCGCCTGACGGAAGATCTCGGTCAGCTGAATGGTCGGCACCCGATGTGAGGTGATCAGGTCGCGCAGGAAGTTGCCCGGACCGACCGGCGGCAGCTGATCGGCATCACCGACGAGCACGAGCCGCGCACCGTGCGGCAGCGCATTGATGAGCGCCTGCATGAGCGTGATGTCCACCATGGACACCTCGTCCAGAATGACCGCATCGCACTCGAGCGGATTGGTCACACTGCGGGCAAACACCGTGCGTCCGCCGCCCGCAAAGCCTGCCTCGAGCAGCCGGTGAATGGTTTTCGCCTCCATACCGGTCAGGTCGGAAAGACGTTTGGCCGCGCGGCCGGTTGGCGCGGCGAGCAGCGTGTCCAGTCCCAGTGCCTCAAACACCTGCAGGATGCCGCGCACCGTGGTCGTTTTGCCGGTGCCCGGGCCGCCGGTCAGGATAACCAGACCATTGCGTGCAGCCGTTGAAATCGCAAGCTGCTGTTTCTCTGAAAAAGTGAACTCACTGCTCTCCAAAAGCGCGGAAAGCAGCTCATCCACATCAAAATCGTACTCATAATTGCGCTCTGCCATGTAGCCGAGCATTTCGGCAAGGTAGGCCTCCGCGTCGTGCATATCGCGCAGATAGACCGCGTCGCGGCCTGCGATGTGCTCACGCACCAGCCGCCCCTTCTCCTCCAGACGGGCAATGCCGTGCAGCGCCCGGTCCTCATCCACGACCACGTCATCGTCGCTCAGCAGCATGCATACCGCGTACAGCAATTTTTCGACCGGAATGAACGTGTGGCCGTTGTTCAGGTTGAAGGTCAGCGTATACAGAATGCCCGCGTCCACGCGCTCATCGCTCAGCAGGGACAGTCCAAGCTCCATCGCCAGACCGTCTGCCAGCTTGAAATCCACATCATAGTATGGGTCACACAGCAGATACGGGTTCTCGCACAGCGCGTCGATGGCGCTGTCGTGCAGGCGCTTGTACAGCAGCGGCGTGAGCGCGACCGGCAGACCGTGTTCGCTCAGAAAGTCCATCAGCAGGCGCATTTCGCTCTGTTCGGTGAACTGACGGCCGATCTCCTTCGCCTTGCGGTCGGTAATGCCGCGCAGCTCCGACAGACGCTCCGGCTCGTGCATAAGAATGTCAAACGTGTCCTCACCGAACTTTTCCGCAATTTTTGCCGCCAGCCGCGGACCGATTCCTCGAATCAGACCCGAACCGAGGTACTCTGCGATGCCGCGCACCGAGGTCGGTAGCCGGCGCTCAAACGCCTCGGTCGCAAACTGCTCGCCGTAGGTCGGGTGCGTCACCCAGCAGCCGGTCAGAATGACCTCCTCACCCAGTCCAATGTTGGGAAACGTGCCGGTCGCCGTGACCTCGGCTCCGTTTTCCGCAGCAAGGCGCAGCACGGCATAGCCGTTTTCGTCGTTGTAGTAAACGATCTGCTGCACCGTGCCGCGCACGATCAAATATTCTCTTTCGTCCAACGTCCCACCGTCCCAACTTGTCATTCCAGATAGGTTATGTCCTGCCGTGCCGCCATGTACTTGGCGATGTTCTGTCCCTGACCGCTGCCGATTTCGACAAATGTAATCAGCAGACCGGGAAAATACTGCCGCCGCACGCGCAGTGCCGCGCGAATCAGGTGTTCACTGACGGCATCGCAGCCGTCGCCGTACAGCGTCAGCTCCGCCGAGCCGTGCAGCCGCAGCAGCCGTGCGGAGACGATCTCGTACACCGTGTGCAGCACGGTGTAAAATCCCACTGCGGCAAATACCGCCAGAACCGATTGCAGAAAAACAGACATGAGCGTTCCCTCCTGCTATCAGCCTATGCACGGAGGGAATACTTTGTTAGTATATAGTATAGCACAATTGTTCGAATAAGTAAACCGAGCAGAAAATCCGGGGATAATTGAAAATGGAGAATGAACGTGATGATAGAACGATAACCAAATTTCATTTTCCATTCTCAATTCTCCATTTCTGAAAAAGAGACGCTTTCGCGTCTCTTTTTCAGGTTTCGTGTTCTTTGCACCACTCATTCAGCGTTTCCCGATCAGTGCCCTGCATGGAACAGGCGGTTCCGCAACCCCGTTCATTGGGCGGCAGCGAGATACCCTCGCTCATCTTTTCCTGTTCCCTCGCGGCCACTGCCGGTTTGCTGCGGCGCAGCCACTCGAACGCCTTCGCGGCGGCCCGGAGCTGATAGCGGTTTTCGTGATTTTCCGACATAATTGCATCCCTCCTTCGCATAGTATGCGCAGAAAAGAGGATTTTACGCACAAAAAAGCTCCCATGCCGAAGCATGGGAGCTTGTAAATTGCGTTATGCTATTGCTTAACTGAAATTAAGCGTTGATAGCGGTTACGACGCCGGAACCTACGGTGCGGCCACCCTCACGGATAGCGAAACGCAGGCCTTCCTCGATAGCGATCGGGGTGATCAGCTCAACGTCCATCTCAACGTTATCGCCCGGCATGCACATCTCAGTGCCTTCCGGCAGAGTGATAACGCCAGTTACGTCGGTGGTACGGAAGTAGAACTGCGGACGGTAGTTGTTGAAGAACGGAGTATGACGGCCGCCCTCTTCCTTCTTCAGAACGTATACCTGACCGTGGAACTTGGTGTGCGGGTGAATGGAACCCGGCTTAGCCAGAACCTGGCCGCGCTCAACCTCGTTCTTCTGGATGCCGCGGAGCAGAGCGCCGATGTTGTCGCCAGCCTCAGCGTAGTCCAGCAGCTTGCGGAACATCTCGATACCGGTTACAACGGTCTTGCGCGGAGCGTCCATCAGACCAACGATCTCAACTTCCTCGCCCATCTTCAGCACGCCACGCTCTACACGGCCGGTAGCTACGGTACCACGACCGGTGATGGAGAATACGTCCTCAACCGGCATGATGAACGGCTTGTCAGCAGCGCGGTCCGGGGTCGGGATATAAGAGTCAACAGCGTCCATCAGCTCGTGGATGCACTTGTACTCCGGAGCGTTCGGATCCTTGGACTCGCAGGTCAGAACGTTCAGAGCGGAACCACGGATTACCGGAACGTCGTCGCCCGGGAAATCGTAAGAGGACAGCAGCTCACGGATCTCCATCTCAACCAGGTCGAGCAGCTCCTCGTCGTCTACCTGATCAGCCTTGTTCATGAAGACAACGATATACGGAACGCCTACCTGACGGGACAGCAGGATGTGCTCGCGGGTCTGCGGCATCGGGCCGTCAGCAGCGGATACAACCAGGATAGCACCGTCCATCTGAGCAGCGCCGGTGATCATGTTCTTAACGTAGTCGGCATGGCCCGGGCAGTCAACGTGAGCGTAGTGACGCTTAGCGGTGTGATACTCAACGTGTGCGGTGTTGATGGTAATGCCGCGCTCCTTCTCCTCCGGAGCCTTGTCGATTGCGTCGTATGCCTGATACTCAGCATCGCCCTCGAGAGCCAGAACCTTGGTGATTGCAGCGGTCAGAGTGGTCTTGCCATGGTCAACGTGGCCGATGGTGCCAATGTTAACGTGCGGCAGAGAACGGTCAAATTTTTCCTTTGCCATTGTGGATATCCTCCTCGTAAAATGAATTAAAAGTCATGTTGCATTTATTTTACTGCATTTCGAGAAAAAATGCAATAGGCTGCAGCAGATTTTAGTCGTTGTTTTTGGTACGGCTGTCGATGATCTTCTCCTGAATGCTCTTCGGCACTTCAGTGTAGTGGCTCGGCTGCATGGTGTACTGGCCACGGCCCTGAGTGCGGGAACGCAGAGCAGTTGCGTAACCGAACATCTCGCTCAGCGGAACGCCGGCAGAGATAGCCTGTACGCCGCCGCGCGGCTCCATGCCCTGGATCTGACCACGACGGGAGTTCAGGTCGCCGATAACGTCGCCCATATACTCCTCCGGTACCATTACGTCAACCTGCATGATCGGCTCCATCAGAACCGGATCAGCCTTCTTCATAGCTTCCTTGAACGCCATAGAACCAGCGATCTTGAACGCCATCTCAGAGGAGTCGACTTCGTGGTAAGAGCCATCATACAGGGTTACCTTAACGTCAACAACCGGGTAGCCTGCGAGGATACCAGACTGCATAGCGCCCTGGATACCCTGATTAACAGGCTCGATATATTCCTTCGGGATAGCACCGCCAACGATCTTGTTGATGAACTCGTAGCCCTTGCCGGACTCGTTCGGCTCAACGATGATCTTAACATGGCCGTACTGGCCCTTACCACCGGACTGACGAGCGTACTTCTGATCAACGTCAGCGGAGCGGCGGATGGTCTCCTTGTAAGCAACCTGAGGAGAGCCTACGTTAGCCTCTACCTTGAACTCGCGCAGCAGACGGTCAACGATGATCTCCAGATGAAGCTCGCCCATACCAGCGATAATGGTCTGGCCGGTCTCTTCATCGGTGTAGGTCTTGAATGTCGGGTCCTCTTCTGCCAGCTTAGCCAGCGCGATACCCATCTTCTCCTGACCAGCCTTGGTCTTCGGCTCGATCGCAACACGGATAACCGGGTCCGGGAACTCCATAGACTCGAGGATGATCGGGTGCTTCTCATCACACAGCGTATCGCCGGTGGTGGTGTTCTTAAAGCCGATGCCCGCAGCGATATCGCCGGAATATACGCAGTCGATATCCTGACGGTGGTTAGCGTGCATCTGCAGAATACGGCCCAGGCGCTCGCGCTGATCCTTGGTAGCATTCAGTACGGAGGAACCAGCGGTGATGGTGCCGGAGTAAACGCGGAAGAACGTCAGACGGCCAACGAACGGGTCGGTAGCGATCTTGAACGCCAGCGCGGAGAACGGCGCATCATCAGAAGACGGACGGGAATCCTCCTCGTCGGTCTGCGGGTTTACACCCTTGATGTCCGGGATGTCGGTCGGAGCCGGCATGTATTCGATAACAGCGTCCAGCAGCGGCTGTACGCCCTTGTTGCGGTATGCGGTGCCGCAGAGTACCGGAACGATTTCGTTGGCGATACAGCCCTTGCGGATTGCAGCCTTAACTTCCGGAATGGTCAGCTCTTCGCCCTCGAGGTACTTCATCATGAGGTCCTCGTCCAGCTCAGCAACGTGCTCCCACAGTTCGTCGTGGTACTGCTGAGCCTTCTCCATCATGTCAGCCGGAATATCCTCATCGCGGATATCCTTGCCGAGGTCGTCATAGTAAACCTCAGCGCGCATGGTGATCAGGTCGATGATACCCTTGAAGGTATCCTCAGAGCCGATCGGCAGCTGAACCGGAACAGCGTTGCACTTCAGACGGTCCTTCATCATGTTGACTACGTTGTAGAAGTCAGCACCCATGATGTCCATCTTGTTTACGAACGCCATACGCGGAACCTTGTACTTGTCAGCCTGATGCCAAACGGTCTCAGACTGCGGCTCAACGCCGCCCTTTGCACAGAATACGGTTACGGAACCGTCCAGTACACGCAGGGAGCGCTCTACCTCTACGGTAAAGTCAACGTGGCCCGGGGTGTCGATGATGTTGATACGATGCTCCGGGAACTGATGAGTAGAGCCGGACCAGTGGCAGGTGGTAGCTGCGGAGGTGATGGTGATACCACGCTCCTGCTCCTGCTCCATCCAGTCCATGGTAGCGGTACCGTCGTGGGTATCGCCGATCTTATGGTTTACACCGGTGTAATACAGAATACGCTCGGTGGTAGTGGTCTTACCGGCGTCGATGTGCGCCATGATGCCGATATTTCTGGTTCTTTCCAGGGAATATTCTCTAGGCATATTGCTCTCCTTTCAAAGCGTTATGCGGAAACCGACAGATTAGTAGCGGTAGTGTGCGAACGCCTTGTTCGCCTCTGCCATCTTGTGGGTATCCTCGCGCTTCTTAACAGCACCGCCCAGATTGTTGCAAGCGTCCAGGATCTCGCCTGCCAGACGCTCACGCATGGTCTTTTCAGAACGAGCGCGGGAGTACTTGGTGATCCAACGCAGGCCCAGGGTCTGACGACGCTCCGGGCGAACTTCCATCGGCACCTGGTAGGTAGCGCCGCCTACACGGCGAGCCTTAACTTCCAGGGTCGGCATGATGTTTTCCATAGCCTCGGTGAAAACCTCCAGCGGTTCACGACCGGTCTTTTCACGAACGATATCGAAAGCACCATAAACAACCTTCTGCGAAACGCCCTTCTTGCCGTCGAGCATGATAGAGTTTACCAGCTTGGTGACGAGCTTGGAATTATAAAGCGGATCGGGCAGAACGTCTCTCTTGGGGACATTACCTCTTCTTGGCACTTTACTTCCCTCCTTCAAAAATATTTGATTTCATAGGTACTTCGGCGGATCTTTGACCGCCGTTGTTCATGCCTGTCCGAGGTAAAGGCCCGATTTATCCAATCGGAACTAAAATGCCTCAGACAAAGCATAGCTGCTTTGCTGAAAAAATAACTTTCTCGCAAAACCTTGTGGGTTGGCTCATTACAGGCTGCACAGCACATATTGTAACTGTACAGGAGTAATCAAGCATGATCGTGCAGATCTAGGCGCATCCCGCACGCCGCGTACACAGGTACGCAAGTGTGGGTGCAACGACGATATGCGCGGTCAGGCGCAGATTACTTGCCTGCCTTCGGGCGCTTAGCGCCGTACTTGGAACGAGCCTGACGACGGTTAGCAACACCCTGGGTATCCAGAGTACCACGGATGATATGGTAACGAACACCAGGAAGGTCCTTTACACGACCGCCGCGAACCATAACTACAGAGTGCTCCTGCAGGTTGTGGCCTTCACCGGGGATGTAAGCGGAAACTTCCATCTGGTTGGTCAGCTTTACACGAGCTACCTTACGAAGAGCAGAGTTCGGCTTCTTCGGGGTCATGGTCTTAACCGTGGTGCAAACGCCGCGCTTCTGCGGAGCGGACTGATCGGTAGCCTTCTTCTTCTGAGAGTTGTAGCCTACCTGAAGAGCCGGTGCCGTAGACTTGGTAACGACTGCCTCACGACCCTTACGGACGAGTTGGTTAAAAGTTGGCATTTTATTTCCTCCTTCTTTCAAAGATATTTATGAAAAGCGCGTTTTGCGCGATTCAACAAAGAAAAATCAGTGCAGAACAACGACTACTGCCGCGCCGACATCAATGCCGACCGCATCGCCGAGCTCCGTCATTGTGGTGACCTCGGTAACTTCCATACCGTGTTCACTGCAAAGCTCATAAATCGGTCCGACGACTCGTTTTTCTGCGTCCAGCGCAACAAAGACCTGTGCGGCTGCGCCGTCCCGAATCGCTTTTTTCGACTGCTTTACACCGATCACCTTGTGCGCCGTGTGAAGTTCTGAAAGCATAATATTCCTCCTATACGGCATACTCCCATAGTATACGGGTTTGTCCCCTTGTTGTCAAGTGTTTTCTCGAAATTTTTTAATTTTTACGAGATTTTTCTTTTCCAGAGGATTTTCGCGGAAATCGGCGCTTGCGAAGCGAGGGAATCTCGCCTACCCGGCGGGGGCACAAGAGGATAGACAACCTACGGTTTTCCACCCTCTTGTGAATCTCCCCTTTTCCCTTAGATAGCAAGGCGAAATTTGCAGAGCTGAGACTATAAGGGAACGGCAGAGGATTTTTTCTTCCGCAGGACGCACTTTGTGCGCCCATGTATCCGCATATTCGCATTGTCGGATACCGTACTGCTACACATGCGGTCTACTCTACGCGGGGCGCGGCACAAGGTGAATTGCCCGAAGGGCAAGAGAGGGTCCCCTGGGGGGACAACCGTGCCGCGCAACTCGTTTGCGCGTTATGACGGACGGCACCTGCGAACTTTTTCTGATATTATGCTTATCTCTGCGCAATTTCCACTCTTTCGGTAATTCTCCATTCTCAATTTTCCATTCGGCACAAGCAAAAACAGGAGAACACCTTACAGTGTTCCCCTGTTTTGTTTAATCTATACAGCGTTTTCGGCTTTCTGCAAATCAGTCGAGATTTACAGTCTGCTCGTAGTGACCGGTGCAGTAATCGGACACACCCGAGCCAGCCGGAATCAGCTTGCCGATGATTACGTTCTCCTTCAGGCCCATCAGCGGATCGACCTTGCCCTTGATTGCAGCGTCGGTCAGTACGCGGGTGGTCTCCTGGAAGGATGCAGCGGACATCCAGGAATCGGTTGCGAGGGATGCCTTGGTGATACCCATGAGGGTCGGCTCCGCAATTGCCAGACGGAGACCTTCCTCGCCGGCGTCGATGCGTGCCTGCACCTTGTTGTTGTAATCCTCGAACTCGAGCCAGTCCATAACAGAACCCGGCAGAACCTCAGCGTCGCCCGCGTCCTCAACGCGAACCTTGCGCATCATCTGACGAACGATAACCTCGATATGCTTATCGTTGATATCTACGCCCTGCTGACGGTAAACCTTCTGAACTTCCTTAATCTCGTAGTCGTGAACGGCGCGAGGATCGAGGATACGCAGAATGTCATGCGGGTTGAGCGAGCCTTCGTTCAGCTGGAAGCCCTGCGGGACCTCCTGACCGTCGGTTACGCGGATACCGGAGGACGAAGCCAGCTGGTAGGAACGCATATCGCCGGTCTGCGGGTTGACGATGTTAACGGTCTTGACGGTGGTGCGCTTGGACTCCTCGATGGAGACCACGCCGCCGATCTCGGCAAGCGTTGCAGCCTTCTTCGGCTTGCGGGCCTCGAACAGCTCCTCAACTCGCGGAAGACCCTGCGTAATATCCGAACCTGCGACACCGCCGGTATGGAAGGTACGCATGGTAAGCTGGGTACCCGGCTCGCCGATGGACTGTGCTGCGATGATACCGACAGCCTCGCCCTTGCCGACCGGCGTGCCCATTGCCAGGTTGATGCCGTAGCAGTGCGCGCAGACACCCTTGCGGGCACGGCACTCGAGCACGGAGCGGATCTGAACGCGGGTGATGCCTGCGCCGACAACCGCATCGGCGTCAGCCTCGGTCATCATCTTGCTCTTCGGTACGATAACCTCGCCGGTCTCCGGATTTACGATATCGTCAACCGGGAAGCGGCCGAGCAGACGCTCGCGCAGCGGCTCGATGATCTGGTTGCCTTCCTTGATATCCTCTACCCAGATACCCTTGGTTGCGCCACAGTCGTCCTCACGGATGATAACGTCCTGAGAAACGTCTACCAGACGGCGGGTCAGGTAACCCGAGTCAGCGGTACGCAGTGCGGTATCGGCCATGCCCTTTCGAGCACCGCGGGCAGCGATGAAGTATTCGAGTACGGTCAGGCCTTCACGGAAGTTGGACTTGATCGGGATTTCGATGGTCTTACCGGAGGCAGATGCCATCAGGCCTCGCATACCGGCCAGCTGACGGATCTGGTTGATAGAACCACGGGCACCAGAATCAGCCATCATGTGAATCGGGTTGTAGCGCTGCTCCTTCATGTTGGCCTGCAGCTTTGCGGTAACCTTCTTGGTGGTCTCTTCCCACTCGGCTACGGTCAGACGGTAGCGCTCCTGATCGGTGATAAAGCCGCGCTTGTACTTGCGGTCGATCTTGGCAACCTTCTTCTCGGACTCGCGGATCATCTCGTCCTTGCCTTCCGGCACGAGCATGTCGGCTACGGCTACGGTCAGCGCACCCTTAGTGGAGTACTTGTAGCCCATCGCCTTGATGGAGTCGAGCACCTCAGCGGTAATGTGGAAACCGTGTACGCGGATACACTTGTCAATGATCTTGCCAAGCTCCTTCTTGCCGCAGGTGAACATGATCTCAAGATCAAACTTCTTGGACGGATCCGAGCGGTCAACAAAGCCGAGGTCCTGCGGGATGCGCTCGTTGAAGATCAGACGGCCCGGAGTCGCGTCTACGATAGCGGACTCGGTCTTGCCGTTTACTTCCTTGGACAGACGAACCTTGATCGGCGCGTGAATGCCAACGATACCCTCGTTGTACGCCATCAGAGCCTCGTCCACGTTGCGGAATACCTTGCCGGCGCCCGGCTCGGTATCGCGGTCGATGGTCAGGTAGTAGGAGCCGAGGACCATATCCTGAGACGGAATGGTAACCGGCTTGCCGTCCTGCGGCTTGAGCAGGTTGTTCGCGGACAGCATCAGCAGACGGGCCTCAGCCTGTGCCTCTGCGGACAGCGGAACGTGAACTGCCATCTGGTCGCCGTCGAAGTCGGCGTTGAATGCGGTACATACCAGCGGATGCAGGCGGATCGCACGGCCTTCTACGAGTACCGGCTCGAACGCCTGAATGCCCAGACGGTGCAGGGTCGGTGCACGGTTCAGCATAACCGGATGACCCTTGATGATGCCCTCGAGCACATCCCATACCTCGGGCTTTGCGCGCTCTACCATCTTCTTGGCAGACTTGATGTTCTGTGCGGTGCCGTCCTCAACCAGCTTCTTCATAACGAACGGCTTGAACAGCTCGAGTGCCATTTCCTTCGGCAGACCGCACTGATAGATCTTCAGGTCCGGGCCTACGACGATAACCGAACGGCCGGAGTAGTCAACTCGCTTGCCGAGCAGGTTCTGACGGAAACGGCCCTGCTTGCCCTTCAGCATGTCGGACAGGGACTTGAGTGCACGGTTGTTCGGGCCGGTGACCGGGCGGCCGCGGCGGCCGTTATCGATCAGGGCGTCAACAGCCTCCTGCAGCATGCGCTTCTCGTTGCGCACGATGATGTCCGGCGCACCCAGCTCGAGCAGGCGCTTGAGGCGGTTGTTGCGGTTGATGACGCGGCGGTACAGGTCGTTCAGGTCGCTCGTTGCGAAGCGGCCGCCGTCCAGCTGTACCATCGGGCGGATTTCCGGCGGGATGACCGGAACAACGTCCATGATCATCCACTCCGGGCGGTTGTGCGACAGACGGAACGACTCAACGACCTCCAGGCGCTTGATGATACGCAGGCGCTTCTGGCCGGAAGCCTCACGCAGCTCTGCGGTCAGCTCCTTGGAGAGCTGGTCAAGATCCAGCTCCGCGAGCAGCTCCTTGATGGACTCCGCGCCCATGCCGGCACGGAAGTCCTCGTCGTACTTTTCACGCATGTCGCGGTACTCAGCCTCAGTCAGGATCTGCTTCTTCATCAGCGGCGTGTCGCCCGGATCAATTACGATATAGTTTGCAAAGTACAGGACCTTCTCCAGTACACGCGGGCTGATATCCAGGATCAGGCCCATGCGGGACGGGATGCCCTTGAAGTACCAGATGTGCGATACCGGCGCTGCCAGCTCAATGTGGCCCATGCGCTCGCGGCGGACCTTGGCCTTGGTGACCTCAACGCCGCACTTGTCGCAGATCTTGCCCTTGAAGCGGACCTTCTTGTACTTGCCGCAGTGGCACTCCCAGTCCTTGGTCGGTCCAAAGATACGCTCGCAGAACAGGCCATCGCGTTCCGGCTTGAGCGTACGGTAGTTAATGGTTTCGGGCTTCTTTACCTCGCCGTAAGACCACTGGCGGATCAGCTCGGGCGAAGCCAGACCGATCTTAATGGCGTTAAACGTATGATATCCCATATATTTTAAGATGCTCCTTCCCTATTCACAGATGATTTCACTTACGCTCAGCCTTATTCGCCCAGACCGTCGTCGAAATCACCTTCGGCATCGTCACCGCCATCCTCGGCGGGGTTATCCAGTGCAAAGAGATCGGTGTCGCCTTCCTCGGCATCGTTGATACCGAAGCCTGCTGCGGTGAACTCGTCATCCGCGCCGGAGACAGCCTGTTCCATCGGACGGGTGTACTCAGCAGTCTCCTCGTCGTCGTCCTCAGACAGCTCGATCACTTCCATGTTCTCGTCCAGAACCTGAATATCCAGACACAGAGCCTGCAGCTCCTTGGTGAGTACCTTGAAGGATTCCGGAACGCCCGGCTGCGGTACGTTGTGACCCTTGACGATCGCCTCGTAGGTCTTGACACGGCCGGTGATATCGTCGGACTTGACGGTCAGGATCTCCTGCAGGGTATATGCGGCGCCGTATGCTTCCAGCGCCCAAACTTCCATCTCGCCGAAGAGCTGGCCGCCGAACTGCGCC
>ENA-ORTQ01001587-ORTQ01001587.1-human-gut-metagenome-genome-assembly--contig:-NODE-1587-length-23392-cov-2.860865_pt1 | contig 23392 bp, 23 predicted proteins | sample MGYA00241912_ERZ509188 | MGnify/ENA primary metagenome ERZ509188 (study PRJEB26280, sample SAMEA2338849) | human gut metagenome | biome: human gut; feature: human-associated habitat; material: faeces...
TGGAAAGGTAGTACGATTTTGTGGAAATGAAAAAAGCCTCTCGGACACCGGCACGTGCATGCGGTGTTCGAGGGGCAATTTTGTTGTATTTTGTACAACTGTATTTTATACGGCTTTTATGCGGCTTTTTCCTGAAGCTTCTGCTTTTTTCTCTGCGTCTTCGACGAGACGGCTCTTGGAGAGGTCGGCGTGGCGATAATAGAGCAGTGTGAGGGTGCTGCACACGAGCCAACCGGCAGGGTAGCCTAAGGCGATGGGAATGATGGTGTTGGAGATGAAGTTCGCCATGATAAAGAGGTAAATCTGGCGGAAGACGACGAACGAGCTCAACATGATAATCATCGGTGCGCGGGAGTTGCCTGCGCCGCGCAGCACGCCGGAGTAAACCTGGTTGACGCAGCAGAACACGTAGAACGGCGAGCAATAACGCAGCAGCATGGAACCGTATGCGACAACCTCTGCTTTGCCGTTGAAGAACGAGACGAGCTGCGGCGCGAAGATGAGCAGCGGGATTGTCAGAATGACGGTTGCGACGACGGACATGATGAACGCCGTGCGCGCGCCCTTCTTGGCGCGGCCGACCTGATCGATGCCGAGGTTCTGGCCGACGAATGTGGTAGACGCGAGCGCGAGAGACTGCATCGGCAGGAAGAGAAGCTGGTCAATCTTACTGTACGCTGTCCAGCCGGACATACAGTCTGCGCCGAAGTAGTTAACATAAGACTGTACAAATACGTTCGAGAACGCGGTGATCGCCATTTGGATGGCGGCCGGGATGCCGACGCGCACAATCTTCGCGAGCATTTCTTTATCGAGTTTCAAATATTTGATCTCGACCTTGATGCAGGAATCCGTGCGGAACAGCGTAATCATCGTAAGCATGGCGGAGACGCCCTGCGAGATAATGGTCGCATACGCAACACCCTTAACGCCCATGCCGAGCGACAGCACGAAGACGAGATCGAGAATGATGTTGAGCACAGCGGAGACGACGAGAAAATAGAACGGGCGCTTGGAATCACCCACGGCACGCAGAATGCCCGCGCCCATGTTGTAGAGCATAAGGCCGATGACGCCCGCGAAGTAGATGGTGAGGTACGCGGAGGACTCCGGCATGACCTCTGCCGGGGTCTTCATGAAATTGAGCACGAAGGGAATCATAGCGATGCCGATGATCGTAAAGAGCACAGCCAAAATGAGCGTCATGACGATGGAGGTGTGGACGGTATCGCGCACCTTATCATACCGCTTTGCGCCATAATACTGTGAAATGACGACGCCGGCGCCGCTGGAAAGCCCTAAGAATATGCCGATGAGCATGTTGATGACAGGACCGACCGTGCCGACCGCCGAGAAAGCCTCGTTGCTGACATAGTTGCCGACGACCCACGTATCAACCGTGTTGTAGAGCTGCTGGAAAATGTTGCCGATGAGAAGCGGAAACGCGAATGTGATGAGGTGGCGGAAGATGCTGCCCTGCGTCATATCCACATCGCGCTTATTTTTCTGCTTCAGGATGCTGAGTTTAGACATAATAATATCACCTGCAACTAATTATACACGCTCTGTTTGAGATAATCAACTAAAATCTTAAAAATGTGGAATATCTTTTACTTTGATACGCACAATAAACCCGGTTAAACGGAAAGGGTGGTCGTATGAAAAAGAAAACACCGCAGCAATATGACGCGATGGTGCAGAAGGCTTCGCCGCACTCCCCTGTACTGAAAAACTGCCTGTTTGCGTTTTTATCCGGCGGGGCCATCTGCACGCTGGGACAGGCGCTTGCGAACACGTTCATGCTGCTGGGGCTCGATTTAAAAGACGCGCGGACGTGCGTTTCGATCTCGCTCATTTTCATTTCTGCCGCGCTGACAGCCTGCGGCGTATACGACAACATAGCGAAATACGCCGGGGCAGGCACGTTGGTTCCGATTACGGGGTTTGCGAACTCGATGGTCTCCCCTGCGCTGGAATTTAAAAGCGAGGGCTTTGTGACGGGCCTCGGCGCGAAGCTGTTCACGGTGGCGGGGCCGGTACTGGTGTTCGGCATTTCGGCTTCGATTTTGTACGGGATCGTGCTGTATATCATCGGGCTGTTTTAAGGAGGGCTTATGAAAAGACTCGGACGCTACACGCTTTTATTTGAGCGCCGCCCGGCGATTTTGGGCCACGCGGCGGTGTGCGGAAAAAAAGAAGCCGCGGGCCCGCTGGCGCGCGACTTTGACCAGACGTTTCTCGATTCTTATTTGAATCAGGAAAGCTGGGAAAAAGCGGAAAGCATGCTGCAAACGGAAGCCGCGAACCTTGCGATACGCAAGGCGGGGCTTCAAAAGCAGGACATTAACATGGTATTTGCGGGAGATCTGCTGAACCAGTGTATTTCGAGCACGTTTGGTCTGCGCGGAATGGACATTCCGTTCCTTGGGCAATACGGGGCGTGCTCCACGATGGCGCAAACGCTCATTATGGCCTCCATCATGGTGGAATGCGGCGCGGCGAACTACGCCTGCGCGGTGACCTCTTCCCACTTCTGCACGGCGGAGCGGCAATTCCGCACGCCGCTGGAATACGGCAGCCAGCGCGCGCCGACTGCGCAGTGGACGGCGACAGCTTCGGGCAGCGCGGTGCTCGGTATGAGCGGCGACATTCAAGTGCGGCACGCGACCGTGGGACGCATCACCGACCTTGGTGTGACCGACATGACGAACATGGGCGCGGCGATGGCCCCCGCTGCAGCGCAGACTTTGCTGGATTTTTTTAACGACTCGGCGACAAAGCCTGAGGACTACGACCGCATTTACACAGGCGACCTCGGGGCGGTTGGCACAAAATTATTATACGAACTGCTGCGCGAAAACGGAATCGTTCTGCGCAACCACGAGGACTGCGGGCTGATTCTATTTGACCGCGAGGCACAGGACGTGCACGCGGGCGGCTCCGGCTGCGGATGCTCAGCCGGTGTATTATGCGGGCATATTTTGAACCGCATGGATCGCGGAGAGCTGAAAAATATTCTCTTTATGGCAACCGGCGCACTGATGTCCACAACCTCTTCGCAGCAGGGCGAGAGCATACCGGGCATCGCGCATTTGGTGCATGTGGGGAGGGGATAACAGCGATATGACAGCTATGTATGTTGCGCAATCAGAAGAATAACTACCTCAAAAGCCCATAACAATATTGCTATTTAATAGTTGTACTCTTAAAGGCAAAAAATTTGCAAAAACGTAGTTTAATAAAACCACGACAATAGCTAACGCAAGTTTTGCAATAACAATACCGTCAATCACAGTATCCCAAATTCTTCAACTATAAATGAACCTATCCTTGTGGCTAAAAAAGATGGAATTTCTTTTTTCAAAACCATAAAAGAACAACTTTTACTTTCGAACACAAATAACTTATTCACAACGAAAGCAAAAAGCACTGCTGCAATAAAAGCTATAATATTAGCATAAAGACCATCTTTGCCTCTAAATAAGGTATTATAACAAAGCAAAAAAACTGAATAATTAACTACAGTTGTCAATATTCCAAATACTATATACAATATTGCCTCTTTATTTAGCAACTTTTCATTTTTCTGTATTACCCCTCAATTAAGCTTAATAAACAACCAACGCAGCAAGCATGCCTAACCCCAAATACCATAAGTATCTAGTTCCTTTGTCTTTCAATTCTTGCAGTATACAAGATGGAATAATAATTGATAACATAAAAGTACCTCTTAGCTTCAATTCAAAACCATCCCGTATAATGCTTAATCTTCTTTTCTATAAAGTCGATATCCATGGTACGGATGTCTTTCTCTCTCTGGTGGCAGTTGCATATAGTCGCCGTAGGTATCTCTTAATACGCTGTCATAGTCCTTTGGAACTTTAACTTGAATTCCTTCAAAGGGAAGAGTTGTATACTCTAAAAACCATTCTTTCGGGCACTGGCGAACCTCTACATCCCATATAATACAAGTGACGTATTTGCTTTTATCAAAAGGATAAACTTCCCTTAATGCTTCCATTTTATCAAGGAAGTACTTTGGCTTTTTGAAATGTGAATACAAATATATAGGCAACCGAATTGGTGTGAGCAGCTTATTGCTTTTAGATGGAATAGGAGTTTTACTAAATGCGCACCCAAGTAAAGCCATCAAATGTTTTTTCTTCTTCAGAATACTCTTCCAACGTTTATCATTGTTATTACCTGCACCATCGTGCGGATAAATATCAATAAACATCCCCTGCCCTGCATCTGGCACGTTGTCATTTCGTACCATTTGATACCGGGTATCGCAAAAGCGTCCAATCGTATAAGGGTAATCCGGCGTGTTGTGGCGATCAAAAAACCTGAAAGGAGTAAGTTCCCCTTCATGTTTATTACAATACTCTCTAAACTTTTCGTAATCTGGACCAAGCATAATAACATCCAAGTCATCATCCCAAGGAATAAATCCATGGTGTCTCACCGCGCCTATGAGTGAACCGTATGCCAAGAAATACTGTACTCCTATCTGATCACAAACGGAAATGAATCTTTTTAATACTTCCAACGTGCCCTCATGAATTTCAGCTAGCGTCAATTCTCTCTTAGCCATTTTGATTTTTCTCCTTAAATAGCCGCTTAAGCAGTAATAATCCCATCGGGATAACTACAACCGCACATGCAAGATATCGAATAATAATGGAAGATATGAAAACTAAGTTTAAAGCTGCCATGCACAGCAGCAAAACTACTATAAAACAAACAACCTTAAAAGGCAAAATAGATATTCCAGAAAGTTTCCGAGCAATAATAAAATGAAGCACAGCATAACATATATATGCCACAAGTGTTGTATACGCAGCTGCTATAAAGCCATATTTCATAATAAAAATATAGTTTAAAACAATATCAACCACACCAGCGGCAGCCGTTCCGATCATAATATACATTGTTTTCTCATGAAAATACTCGACTGGAACAACTACATTATATATAAATACAGCAAAAGCACTTAAAACAAGCGGAATGGCAATATATTTACCCGATTCGTACTGTGTACCACCCAATATCCATACCAATTCCGGGCTAAGCGCCATTAATCCAATAGCAAGTATGGCAAAAAAAATGGTTAACTGTACTGCTCGTTTTTGAATCTCAGCAATCTTTTTCTCAGCATACGCTTCGTAAAACCATGTAGTCCATGCCGTAGACACAGAATCGATAATAATTGTTAAAATTAAACTGATATTCGCGACAACACTATAAATACCCGCCGCAGCATCACTTACCATAGACCGAATCATAATACGATCAAACTGGCCTAAAAGAACTTGTGACAAACCATGCGGAACCAATGGCAAACTATACCGAACAGCATATTCCCAGAATCTGCGTTCAAATTTTGGTTTAGCCCTATGATAAAGCGTGCCCAATAGTACCAGTGCCAGCAACAACATTGTTACCGAAACACCGATGATACGGCCTAAATCTTTTTGATTTTGGAATATAGTGTGAATTAAAACTAAGGAAACCAACAGGTTTCCAACTGTATTAGCAAATGCTGCAAACAAATACCCTTTATAGTTATAATCCAAGCTAATCCTACAATTATAAAGATTTAGCACCGACGAGCCAAAACTCATGAACACCAGCAAATAAAGACAAACAACCGGCAGCCCAAGTAAGCTTGATAACGGGCCTGAAAATAGTGTTGCTACGATAAGACCAATAGCCATATTCATCCACAAAATCAAGCTAACAGACGAAGTATACTCGTCTACTTCCCCAGAAAATGTGTATTTAGCATTTTTAACACTGCTATGTATGGCTAAACTTAGAATTACAAAAAGAATGGAATCATACGCTACAAAAGCACTGTATACACCGAGCTCATCCGGAGTCATTATTCTGCTGAAAAGTGGAACAGAAAGGAAATTTATGCCCTTTATAAGTATATTTCCAATCGTATAACCAATACCTGCAGAAACCGCACTTCTGCTTTCTTTTTCTTTACTCATAAATATTACTTAAAACTGAAAGGTATCTTTCAGTCCTAGCCACTTCTGGTCCTTATCACTCAGATTCAGTGCCGTGCCATCTTCCAGCGTGTAGCCATCTGCACTTGCGCCGCCTTTGTACTCACCTTTCAACTCCGGCCATTCAACACCGATTTCCGGGTCATTCCATGCGAGACCGCCTTCATCGTTTGGATGATAGAAATCATCGCATTTATAGCAGAATTCCGCTGTATCGGTCAAAACCAGAAAGCCATGCGCAAAGCCTTTCGGAATGAGGAACTGCTTTTTATTGTCTTCCGTGAGCAATACGCCGTACCACTTGCCGTAGGTCTTGGAATCTGCACGCAAATCAACGGCTACATCAAATACACTTCCTTTGATCGCGCGCACAAGTTTAGTTTGAGGATACTGTTTTTGAAAATGCAGTCCTCTTAAAACACCTTTTGTAGACATAGATTTATTATCCTGCACGAATGGGATATTCAGTCCAGCTTCTACCATGTCTCGCTGGCTATATGTCTCCATGAAATAACCTCTGTTATCGCCATGAACAGTCGGCGTAATTACACAAAGCCCCTCAATGCCGCCTACATTTTTCTCAACTTTAATCTGTCCCATTTCTTCTATCTCCTATTACTGCTCGATTTCTTTCAGGTATCGGCTCAGTGCATCCTGCCAGGTCGGAAGTGGAGTAAATCCATTTTCAACAAGCTTGGACTTATCCAGACGGCTGTTGAATGGTCTTGCAGCCTTTGAAAGACCATACTCAGCAGTAGTAACAGGAAGAACAGTAACCTTATCCTCACTGTACTCAGTGCGTCCAAGAAGGGTAGCCTGACGGAAGATTTCCTTTGTGAAATCATACCAGCTGATGTAGCCGCCCTCATTTGTTACATGATAGTAGCCGTATTTGTCGGTTTCAATCATATCAACGAGCAGTCTAGCCAAATCAAAGGTATATGTCGGTGTACCGATCTGGTCATTAACTACCTTTAAGGTACTGTGTGTCTTGGCAACGTTTAACATAGTCTTGATGAAGTTCTTTCCGTTCTTGCCAAATACCCATGCGATACGCACGATAAAGTAGTTGTCAAGAGTACTAGAAACAGCAAGCTCACCGTCAAGCTTAGACTGACCATAAACATTAAGTGGCTTATAATCCTTGCAATCTGGTGTCCATGGAGTAGTACCCTGACCGTCAAATACATAGTCGGTGCTGATGTAAACCATCTTGCTGCCAGTCTTCTTGCAGGCCTTTGCGATGTTTGCAGTACCATCCGCATTGATTGCGTGCACCTTATCCTTTTTGTCCTCATCCTCAGCCAGATCAACAGCTGTCCATGCAGCGCAGTGAACGACAACATCCGGCTTCATCTCGCAGATAACACGATCAACAGCATCAGCATCAGTGATATCTAAAGAAACATATGGCATAGAAACAACAGCAGTACCGTCAGCAGCGCCAGAATACTTTGGTGCAATATCAGTTCCGATTCCCTCATAGCCGCGCTTAGCCAGTTCATTCATTACATCATGTCCGAGCTGACCGGCAACTCCAGTAACAAATACTTTCATAACGACCTCCATTAGCGGTTTGCGTACATCTTCTCGTAGTAGTTCTGATACTCACCAGAGATGATGGTCTCCCACCACTCCTTATTGTCTAAGTACCACTGAATGGTCTTCTTGATACCGTCAGCAAACTTAGTCTCTGGCAGCCAGCCTAACTCATTGTGGATCTTGGTCGGGTCGATTGCATAACGCATGTCATGTCCCTTACGGTCGCCTACGAAAGTGATCAAGCTCTCTGGCTTTCCAAGCTCCTTGCAGATGATCTTAACGATGTCGATGTTCTTCATCTCGTTGTGTCCACCAACGTTGTAAACCTCACCAACGCGTCCCTTGTGGATGATCAGATCGATTGCACGGCAGTGATCCTCAACATACAGCCAGTCACGAACATTCTCACCAGTACCATAAACTGGAAGCGGCTTGTCGTTTAATGCGTTAGCGATCATAAGCGGAATCAGCTTCTCCGGGAAGTGATATGGACCGTAGTTGTTTGAGCAGCGGCTAATGGTAACAGGCAGGCCATAAGTTCTGTGATAAGCAAGAACTAATAAGTCAGCGCCAGCCTTAGAAGAGCTGTACGGGCTGCTTGTGTGAATTGGAGTCTCCTCAGTGAAGAACAGGTCTGGGCGGTCAAGCGGCAGATCACCGTAAACCTCATCGGTGGAAACCTGATGATAACGCTTAATGCCATACTTGCGGCAAGCATCCATCAAAACTGCAGTTCCAAGAATGTTGGTGTTTAAGAAAACTTCCGGATTCTCGATGGAACGGTCAACATGACTCTCAGCTGCGAAGTTAACAACGATGTCTGGGTGCTCCTCCTCAAACAGCTTGTAAACAGCCTCACGGTCAGTGATGCTTTCCTTAACAAAACGGAAATTCGGGTTGTCCATAACCGGTGCCAGAGTGGAAAGGTTTCCAGCGTAGGTCAGGCAGTCTAAACATACAATGCGGTAATCCGGGTAAGTATTTAACATATGGAAAATAAAGTTGCTTCCGATAAATCCGGCTCCGCCGGTAACGATAATGGTCATAATAAACTCCTTTCTAATGGGGACAGGGATGATGGCTTTTTATCTGTCCCTAGTGGTTCAAAAATAAAATCAAATTTCGTATATACATGATGTCGCGTGTCAAAACATTTTTTCTTTGACACGCATAGTATATAAGGTGACGTTACGTCACCTTCAAGCGCTTTTTGTGGGAAAATCAAAGTTTGTGAAAAGTGCACAAAGACAAGTGGCTCAACGGCAGCTATTTCGTGCAGCAAAACACTCCAGCATCCTTTGTGACCGAGAATCCAGCATCTGTTTTTTTCTTGACGAAGCTTCGAAATTCTGCAAAGTGGTCGAGCAGATATTGATTCTGGTTGCCGTGGCAGGAAAGGATGTAGAGAATCAGCGGTTCGGCATCTGGAACGAGAAGTGAGTCTTCGTAGGAGAGCCATTTCACATCATTAAAATATGGCGCTAGAATCTCGGCTCCATTTTCGCGCCCGAATCGCTCGTAAAGACAATCTGCCGACAGTACAATGCGCGAGTCAAAGTCAGACACGAGACGACTGATTTCTTTCATGTGGTCTGCACCATATGTGCTGCATAAGAATCGTCCGCCGGGCTTTAATACTCTAGCGGCCTCGCGGCACGCCTGTGTCACATCACTGCAGTAAAAAAGAACATGGTTTGCCAAAACAAGGTCAAATGATTCATCTGCAAACGGAAGTGCCTCACAGAAGCATTCACGAAATGAAAATTCATCGCCATCGCCTATTGCACGTCTTGCATCACGAAGCATTCCCTCTGAGATATCAGTCAGCATAATTGAGCAAGTTTTAAGAAGATCTGGCTGCTGATCATGAGCTTTGGTGTGATCTGGACAATTATTCTGGGAAAACTGTTTCTTTGCCTCACACCAGAGCGTGCCGTCACCGCAGCCAGTTTCCAAAATATTCATCCCTGGCGCCAGATGGCAGTTTTCCAGAATCCATGGAAACCATCCCTGTTTATTTTGGGAATAAAGGCGGTGAAGATTGATGCGGGCAGAGATATTCGAGGCATTTTGATACTGCTTTTTTAAGCTTTCCTCCATGCCAGTCAGATGGATCAAATTTAACATGCGGCTCCAGTCAATGCTGTGCTGCTTGTTTATGGCATCTGATGTTTCAAGGATCGCTTTTTCTACAAGCTGCATTTGCTCAATGCGGTCGCGCACAAGATTTAATTGTATGTTAAGGGAATTTTGCATGTAGTGAAGATCTTTTGTGTCTACGATCATTTCACGAATATCATCAAGTGAGAAGCCAAGATATTTTAATAATAAAATTTGCTGGAGACGCGCAAAATCTTCATCAGTGTAAAAGCGTGCACCAGATTCATTTACAAAAGAGGGCTTTAAAATACCCTGCTTGTCATAATAGCGGATGGTCCGCAGGGTGACATGAGCCATCCCTGCGAACTGTCCAGAAGAATAGTAGCCTTCTTTTTTCATAAATTAAATCCTTATATTTTTTTTGCGGGTCCCAAGCTCAAAGCCTTTAGTGTAAGCACGAACGGCTTTTGGAGCTTTTGACCCTGGTATCATTTCACAAAAATTGTCTTGCCTTCTTTTACGAATAATGGAACGCGGTTAAGCGGAGCATCCACAGTAATTGTGCAGCCGCCATCATAAACCTTACCTGTCTCATATTCACACCAGCGTCCCTCTGGCAGATACAAAGTACGTGTGCGCTCACCAGCATAAAGAACTGGAGCAACAAGAAGATCATGACCAAAGAGAAATTCGTCTGCAATTTCCCAGCAAGTTTTGTCTGCCGGATAATCGTAGAACAGCGGCTTCATAACAGGTGTTCCCTTTTCATGAGCTTCTTCCATAACAGTTGTCATATAACCCTTCATGGATTCACGAAGCAGGATATAGTAACTCATCATATCCTGAATCTCAGGTGTGTAGCTCCAGATTTCATTGTCGGCACCAGAAGCAACCTTACCGCCGCCTGTTGTGCCAAGTGGCTTGTAGTGAGGATCACGGTCGCCGTGCAGACGCATAACAGGGCAGAAAGCACCAAACTGGAACCAGCGCATCAAAAGCTCATGGAAGGCTGGATCATGTACATTTCCGCCATGGAAGCCGCCGATATCTGCTGTCCACCATGCAATTCCGGCAAGACCCATGTTTAGGCCAGCTGTCAGCTGATAGCGAAGATAAGTAAATGTAGAAGGAACGTCACCGGACCAGACAAGTGCACCATAGCGCTGGGAACCAGCCCATGCACAGCGAACAAGATTCAGAGGGTTTTCAATTCCTTCCTTCTTCATACCGTCAAAGAAGGTCTGAGAATAGCGAGCTGGATACTCATTTGCACACTCTAATGCCGGACCATCATAGTAGCGGTAAAGATCAAAGTCTTGAACAGTGTACTCTGGCTCTGCTTCATCTAACCAGAACAGATCAACACCGTGTGAGCGGTAATTTTCCATTGCCTTTTGCCATACAAATTCACGTGTTTCAGGATTTGTAGGGTCAATGAAGCACTGCATTCCCCAGCATTCCATTGTAACATTTAAGCCGCGGTCTGTACGGATTAAAAGATCACGCTCACTCATTTCCTCATAGTTAACGCTTGTACGGTCAACAGTCGGCCAGATGGAAATCATTACGCGAACACCCATCTCATGAAGTTCATCGATCATTGCCTTTGGATCTGGGAAATATTCCGGGTCAAAGCGCCAGTCGCCCTGCTGTGTCCAGTGGAAGAAGTCGATAACAATAACAGACAGCGGAATATTTAATTCCTTATATCTGCGCGCAATAGTTAATACTTCATCTTGTGTCTGATAGCGAAGCTTACACTGCCAAAAGCCCATAGCCCATTTTGGCATCATCGGGACACGTCCGGTAAGCTCTGTGTATTGCTCTACAAGTGCTGCAGGTGTATCGGCTGCATTAATCCAGTAATCAATCTGGCGTGTAGATTCAGCAGTAAACTCTGTTACGTTAGCACCAAGCGTTGCGCGTCCAATTGCAGGATTATTCCACAAAAGACCATAGCCCTTGCTAGATACAAGATAAGGAACACTTGCCTGAGTATTTTTCTGAGCAAGCTCAAGTGTACAGCCCTTTAAATCAAACTGTGGCTGCTGATATTGGCCCATGCCAAAGAGTTTTTCGTTATCATCTGCCTCAAAACGTACACTTAATGCATAGTTGTCGCCTCCAACAGCATGGTAGGTTCTTGCAGCAGCACGCTGCATAATGATTGTATCAAGATCCTTCCAATCCTTTGTTCCATAATCCCAGCTGCGATAATATTCCTTTAGTAAAAGTTCATCCTTTTCATTATAGAAACTGATACGTCCAAAGTCTGTAACAACAGCGTAGATACTGCCATTTCTCACGATTGCATGATCGTCAAAAAGCTCAATTTTTCCGTCTGCCTTTGCAGGAACATCGAGTGCCCAATCCTTATCAGAAAAGCTTCGATTTTGTGTAGCGCGAACACGAAGTCCGGCACCCCATGGACAAATTTCCATAATTTCCTGGCGGCGCTTAAAGAAAAGCGCACCATCTTTTACTTCAAAAAATTTCATATGTAATACCAACCTTCCTTTTTATTCTCGTCAAGTTTTTGAGATAGTTATATTCTACTATATTATGTAAAAAAAGCAATGGACAAAACTAAAATGATGCTTGCTTTTTGTGGAATGTTTTGTACAATAAAGGGTAGGAGTCACCGGCAGCTGCCGATGGCTCCAAGATTGTAATATACTGGGGGACAAACCATGGGAATTGTAGTAATCGGCGCCGTATTTGTGGATATCAAAGGCTTTCCTGAGGATATATATGTGCCGGAGGGCCGCAATGCGGGACGGATTGAATACATACACGGAGGCGTAACGCGAAATGTCGTGGAGGACATTGCAAATGTTGAGCTTAGGCCTACATATGTAAGCATCGTAGATACATCTGCGCTTGGCGAAGATGTTGTACGCAAATTAAAAAGACATAAGGTAGATACAAGCTATGTGAAGAGTGTTCCGGGTGGAATGGGAACATGGCTGGCTGTATTTGACAACAAGGGTGATTTGGCAGGGTCTATCTCACAAAGACCAAACTTGTATCCGATTTTGTATACTCTTGAGGAAAAGGGAGATGAGATCATCTCTAAGGCAGATTCCATCGTACTGGAAATGGACATTGATAAGGAAATCATAAAAAAGACATTTCAGCTTGCACAAAAGTATAATAAGAGGGTGTATGGTGTTGTCACAAATATGAGCATTGCCGTGGAACGACGTGATTACTTAAAGCATTTTGACTGCTTTGTATGCAATCAGATTGAGGCAGGCATTTTCTTTGCAGAGGACTATGAGGGAAAGACACCGCAGGAACTTTGCGAGATTATTTCAGCAAATGTTGTGAGCGCTCAGATTCCATCAATTGTTGTTACGATGGGCGGTGAAGGCGCCGTGTATGCAGACTGTAAGGGAAATAAAGGTATTTATCCGGCGCGCAAGGTAGTAGTGCGCGATACAACAGGAGCAGGAGATGCCTTCTTTGCAGGTGTTGCCATTGGCATGACATATGGCAAAGAATTAAAGGAAGCAGTTGAAATCGGTACACGTCTTGCTGCATCTGTTATCATTACAACAGACAATGTATGTCCGCGTTTTCTGCCGAAGGAGCTTGGACTTGACATTGAGGTAGAGGAGTAGCAAATAAATTGAGAAAGGCAGGAGAACACAATGAATATTGTATGTTTGGATTTAGAAGGTGTATTGGTACCGGAGATCTGGATTGCATTTGCTAAGGCAAGCAACATCCCAGAACTGAAAAGAACAACAAGGGATGAGCCGGATTATGATAAGCTGATGAAGTGGAGACTGGGCATCTTAAAGGAACATGGTCTTGGTTTAAAGGAGATTCAGCAGACTATAGCACAGATCGATCCAATGCCTGGTGCTAAGGAATTTCTTGATGAGTTAAGAAGCATGACACAGGTAATCATTATCAGTGATACGTTTACACAGTTTGCAGCACCGCTTATGAAAAAGCTTGGGTGGCCAACAATCTTTTGCAACACGCTTGAGGTCGCAGAGGATGGAGAAATTACAGGTTTTAAGATGAGAATTGAGCAGTCTAAGCTGACAACGGTAAAGGCACTGCAGTCTATTGGTTTTGAGACAATCGCAAGCGGTGACAGCTATAATGATCTTGGGATGATTCGTGCGAGCAAGGCGGGATTTTTATTTCGAAGTACTGATGCAATCAAAAATGAAAATCCAGACCTTTTGGCATTTGAGACATATGACGAACTGATGGCAGCGATAAAGAAAGCACTTTAAAAATATAATCGGGGAGATTATCATGGAAAAGATTAAGTCAAGATGGGCAAAGCTTGCCGTTATTATCGCAGGTTCATTTTTATACACATTTGGTATGAACTATTTTTTGATTCCGTATGGTCTTTACAGCGGCGGAGGTGTCGGAATTGCACAGGTTCTTACATATTTGCTTGGAAAGATCATAGACTTTGGTGGCAAAAATGTGTATGGTATCGTTTACTTTTTGATTAATATTCCGCTTCTTGTTTTGGCATGGAAAGGAATTGGAAAAGGCTTTCTTGTTAAGACACTGATAGGCTCAGTAGCGATCAGTATATTTGCAAGCATAATTCCGATTCCGGCAACGCCAATCGTTGCCTCAGTTTTGATTGCGGGTATTATCACTGGTTTTGGTGTCGGTCTGCTGCTTGTAGCTGGCGGCAGCGGCGGCGGTGTAGATGTCATCGGCATGTGGGCAGCTAGAAAGTTCAAGAATGCATCTGTTGGAAAGATTTCATTGTATGTCAATGTGGTAGTATATGCGAGTCTTCTTTTGATGTTTGATATTGAGATTGTTATCTATTCTCTTATTTATATGGTATTTTTTACACTTATGATGGATAGGGTCCATTATCAAAATATCACTGTTCGATTGATGATTTTTACAAAGCAGGAAGGAATTGATCAGAAGATTTTAAAGCAGACAGGACGCGGTGTGACAGAGTGGACTGGTGTAGGTGCCTACACAAAAGAAGAGACAAAAATCATGATTTGCTGTATCAATAAATTTGAGACAGCAGAGTTTGTCGAAATTATTCACAGTATTGACCCGAAAGCGTTCGTAATTGCTGACGAAGGTGTTTCTGTCATGTCAGGCAACTTTGAAAAAAGACTGTGATAAAAAAATAAATATCAACAAAAATAATGGATGTTTGCTGATGCAAATTAGTCAAAACACAGAAATACATGTCTCCTATTGGCGAATACGCAAAAAAATGGTAGTATAAAGATATGTAACATCACGTAGAACGATGTACTGTAAACACGCCCATAGTGGGCCCTTTTTTAGGGGATGGGCAAAAGGAGGAATAAAGAAATGACAATTAATGAGCAGTTTAAAGAGTATGGCGTTGTTCCGGTTGTAGTACTGAACGATGCAAAGGATGCACTGCCGTTAGCAAAGGCTTTAGTAGAGGGTGGTCTTGCTTGTGCAGAGGTTACATTCCGTACTGATGCAGCAGAGGAGTCCATTCGTCTTATGAGCGAGGCTTATCCGGAGATGTTAGTTGGTGCAGGTACCGTTCTGACAATCGATCAGGTAAACCGTGCTGTTAAGGCAGGTGCTAAGTTCATCGTTAGCCCAGGATTTGATCCAGAGATCGTTGACTACTGTTTAGAGAACAACATTCCGGTACTGCCAGGCTGCATCACTCCATCAGAGGTTGCACAGGCTGTTAAGCGTGGACTGAAGGTTGTTAAGTTCTTCCCGGCAGAGCAGGCTGGCGGAATCGCTATGATCAAGGCTATGGCAGCTCCGTACACCATGGTTAAGTTCATGCCGACTGGTGGAATCAATACAAAGAACCTGGCAGACTACTTAAGCTGTGATAAGATTCTTTGCTGTGGCGGAAGCTGGATGGTAAAGGGCGACATGATCAAGGCTGGTGAGTTCGATAAGATCACTGCTATGACCAAGGAAGCAGTTGCAAAGGTTAAGGAAATCCGCGGATAAGTGTAATGCTAGGGTCGAAAAGTCGCAAGCTGATCATGCTTGCATGAGGAAAAAAGAAAGGTATGGTTTAGAAAAAAATGAATTTAAATTTGAGACCAGCAAGTGAGTGCAAATTTGATGCAGTATCTCTGGGCGAGGTTATGCTTCGTCTTGATCCGGGCGAGGGCAGAATCCGTACTGCAAGATCCTTCCGCGCATGGGAAGGCGGCGGAGAGTACAATGTTATCCGTGGTTTAAGAAAGTGCTTCAAGATGAATACCGCTGTTATCACTGCATTTGCTGATAACGAGGTTGGTATGCTGATGGAAGATTTCATCTGCCAGGGTGGTGTTGATACTTCCCTTATCAAGTGGATGAAGACTGACGGTATTGGCCGTATCTGCCGTAACGGTTTAAACTTCACTGAGAGAGGATTTGGAATTCGTGGTGCTGTAGGTTGCTCTGACCGTGCAAACACTGCTATTTCTAAGGCTACTCCAGATGATTTCGATTTTGAGTACATCTTCGGAACATTAGGTGTTCGTTGGCTGCATACCGGCGGTATCTACGCTGCACTGTCTGAGCAGTCTTGCGAGACTGTTTTAGCTGCAATCAAGACCGCTAAGAAGTATGGAACTATCGTATCCTACGACTTAAACTATCGTCCATCTATGTGGAGCGCTATCGGCGGACAGGCTAAGGCTCAGGAAGTAAACAAGGAGATCGCTAAGTACGTTGACGTTATGATCGGTAACGAGGAAGACTTCACCGCTTGCCTTGGCTTCGAGATCGAAGGAAACGATGCAAACTTAAAGACTCTGAATCTTGACGGATACAAGAAGATGATCAATGAGGCTGCTAAGACTTACCCTAACTTCAAGGCTGTAGCTACAACTCTTCGTCAGGTTAAGACTGCAACTGTTAACGATTGGAGCGCAATTTGCTGGGCAGATGGTGAGATCTACAAGGCTAAGGATTACAACGGTCTGGAGATCATGGACCGTGTAGGCGGCGGCGATTCCTTCGCATCTGGTCTGATCTACGGTTTAATGACTACTGAGAACGCTGAGATGGCTGTTAACTATGGTGCAGCTCACGGCGCACTGGCTATGACAACTCCTGGTGATACCACTATGGCAAGCAAGAAGGAAGTAGAGGCTATCATGGGCGGAGCTGGAGCTCGTGTACAGAGATAAGTAATAATTCAACCCGGTAAGTAATGAGATCCTACTCGTGAATTTTACGAAAAATAATAGTAAAAATTTTCCCCTCGAAATGGTGTATAAACATCGTTTCGGGGGATTTTTGTATCTTAGGGATTGTGTATAAAATCTTGTTTCTTGATAGATACTGTGGAAGAGAGAAGCTTTTTAGCTAAGCTTTTTGAAACTATCCGTTATTTACAGGAGGAAAACAAACTGATGGATGATCAGACAAAAAAGCTTTTAAAGGAGTGTAATGTAGGCTGCAAGATGGCGCTTCAAAGTATGACACAGGTAGAAGATTATCTTGAGGACAGTGAGCTAGAGCAAGCTGTAGAGGATTATCGCAGAGAGCATGAGCGAGTAGAGAAGGAAACATCGCGTCTTTTAATGGAGGCGGGTGTATCAGAGAAGGATCCAAGTCCTGTGGCATCTGCATCTTCATGGATTACAACAGAGATGCGGCTTATGATGAAGGGAGATTGTCATCAGGTAGCAAAACTGATGATGAATGGATGCAACATGGGGATTCAAAGCATTGCAAAGTGTCAGAATGAGTGTAGGGATGCAAGCCGGGAAGCCAGACAGATTGCAGAAGGTTTGATACACACTGAAGAAGATTTTATGGGAAGGATGAAGGAGTTTTTGTAACTTAATCAGGGCGCTTATGCGCCCTTGCGAAATTTACGTGTCATATCATCGTAATATTTTCCAGTTGCATATCAACACCTAAATCGCTATAATGAGGGAAAATACATAAAGAAAGTAGAGGAAGACATGAAAAGTATAAAGAAATGGTCATTTACACAGGTTATGGTATTTGGCTTTCTGGCGCTGATACTTGTAGGTGCATGCATTTTAATGCTGCCGATATGCAATGCCAATGGAAAGTGGCTCAATTTTCCAGATGCACTGTTTACATCATGTACCTGTGTCTGTGTGACAGGACTAGTAACTGTTGTCCCGGCATTTCAGTTTACATTTCTGGGAAAGTTGGTCATGCTGTTTTTAATTCAAGTCGGAGGCTGGGGCGTTATTGTCTGTGTGACGTATGTGCTTGTTCTTATGAAAGTCAAACTCACCATTCAGGAACGCGTGATGCTGCAAAATTATTTTAACCGCGACAGTATGCGTGGTCTTGTCGGAATACTGCAGTATGTCGTAAAGGGATCACTTGTGGTAGAAGGCATTGGTGCGTTAGGATATGCATGCCGCTTTATTCCACAGTTTGGACTGCTTCGAGGCATATGGTATGCAGTGTTTCACTCAATATCAGCCTTTTGTAATGCAGGAGTAGATTTACTAGGCGATTCTAGTTTTGCGATGTATGCAGATGATGTACTGATAAATACAGTTACAGCCTTTTTAATTATAGCAGGCGGACTTGGCTTTATGGTATGGAGGGAATTGGCTGCTTTTATAAAAAAGGCAGCTAAGAAGGAGACAGGAATCAGACAGGGTCTGAGAAAGCTATCTCTTCATACAAAGTTAGTGCTTTTAATGACAATCAGTTTGTTATTGGGCGGAACTTTATTTTTCTTCATTGTAGAATATAATAATCCAAATACATTAGGATCTATGGGCTTTTTCCAAAAGCTGATGGCATCATTCTTCCAGTCAGTGACAACAAGAACTGCAGGATTTTTTACTGTGCCGCAGGATCAGCTTAGAGAGGTTTCGAGGCTGTTTAGCTGTTTTTTGATGTATATTGGAGGCTCTCCTGTAGGAACAGCAGGAGGTGTGAAAACAGTTACAGTAGCTGTTGTGCTGCTTAGCTGTGGTTCTATTCTGGCAGGTCATGAAGATACAGAGTGCTTCAGGCGTTGTATTCCAATGAATATTGTTCGAACAGCATTGTCAGTTTGCATTGGAGGTTTATTGTTGGTACTAGTAGGCACCCTTGCATTAATGGTTGCAGAGCCAGAGGCAACAATTATGCAGGCTACATATGAGGTGGTCTCTGCAACAGCGACAGTAGGTCTGACAGCAGGTCTTACGCCGAAACTTCACATTGCTGGAAAATTTATTATTATTGCGCTGATGTATATGGGTCGAATTGGACCTATTACAATTCCTCTTATGATTGCAGGAAGTATAAAGAGAAGAAATGAAAAGAGAAGACTGCCAGAGGAACATATCATGGTAGGATAAGATTATTTTAAATGCGAGCTTTGAAAAGCAGAAGGGAAAGTCATGAAAAAACAGCAGTATATTGTATTTGGTTTAAATCGTTTTGGCACAAGTGTAGCGAGAACACTTGCAGCAGCTGGAAATGAGGTAGTGGCAGTGGATCAGGATGCAGACCGCGTGGCACAGATCGCTGATGATGTCAGCTATGCAGTGCAGGTTGATGTGGCCGATGAGGATGCCATGAGCGGTCTTGGAATGGAGCATATGGATGGTGCAGTCATTGCTGTTGCCAGCAACATGGAAGCAAGCATTGTGATTGCAATGAAATGTAAGGAGTATAACATTCCACAAATTATTGCAACTGGAAAAAACGAAGTGCATGGAAAGGTCTTGAAAAAGCTTGGTGTCACAAGAGTCGTATTTCCAGAAGTGGAGATGGGTGCGCGAGTTGGAAAATATCTTACGGCACGTGATTTTTCAGACTGGATTAATCTGTCAAATGATTACAGTATGGTCGAGATGGCAATTCCATCAGCGTGGGTAGGAAAGACTCTTCGTGAACTTGATCTTAGAAATAAATATGGAATGAACATTGCAGGTATTCGCATTAATAACCACATGAATTTGCAGTTTTCACCAGATGAAAAACTACAAAAAGATATGCAGATGTATGTCATTGGAAAGGACAAGGATCTGCAGCATTTCAATGGTTAAGGCATGACAGATTTGTCCTTTTGACAGATATTCCTATTTTTACACGGAAAACTTCTATATATTACTCAATTTACAGATTAGCCTGTGAATGATATACTTTTCTTGAAAAAAGAAAAGGGAGGTATCTGTTGTGAAAACATCATACAGATTATCAGAGGCAGCTTTCCGTCTTGATGGAAAAATGCCGCTGAAGCAGGCAATCCCGCTTGGCTTACAGCATGTGCTGGCTATGTTTGTGGGAAACTTAACGCCGCTTTTGATCATCACCGGCGCATGTGGAATTGCAGGCGGTGAGTTTGCAGATTTACAGCTGCAGCTTTTACAGAATGCAATGCTGGTAGCAGGAATTGTTACTTTAGTTCAGCTGTTCGCTATCGGACCGGTCGGAGGAAAGGTTCCGATTATTATGGGTACATCTTCTGGTTTTATCGGAGTATTTAACTCAGTTGCCGCAACTATGGGCGGAGGCGTTCTTGCCTATGGTGCCATTATGGGAGCATCCATAATCGGTGGTTTGTTTGAGACTGTTCTTGGTTTCTTCTTAAAGCCACTTCGTAAATTCTTCCCATCCGTAGTGACAGGTACAGTTGTTATGTCCATCGGTCTTAGCTTGATTTCAGTCGGCATCAATTCTTTTGGCGGCGGAAATACAGCAAAAGACTTTGGTTCCATGGAAAATCTGCTTTTAGCATTGTTTGTTCTTGTAATGATTCTTGTTTTCAAGCATGCGACAAAGGGTTTTGCAAGCTTTTCTGCAATTTTACTTGGAATTATCTGTGGTTATGTAGCAGCATTTATCATGGGTTTTGTACTTCCGACAACAGGTGTTACAGCTGATGGTGTTGAGTATACAAAGGCATGGGTATTAAATTGGCAGAAGGTAGCAGACGCGTCTTGGTTTGCAATTCCGACATTGATGCCGGTAAAGCCAGTATTTGATCTGCGTGCGATCCTCCCAGTATTGATCATGTTTGTCGTAACAGCAGTTGAGACTGTTGGTGATATCTCTGGTGTTATGGAGGGTGGTCTTGGCCGTGAAGCTACCGATACAGAGCTTTCAGGCGGTGTTATGTGTGATGGTCTTGGATCTTCCTTTGCAGCACTGTTTGGTGTGCTTCCGAATACCTCCTTCTCACAGAACGTTGGTCTTGTAAGCATGACAAAGATTGTAAACCGTTTTGCATTATCAACAGGTGCTATTTTCCTGATTCTTTGCGGACTCTGTCCAAAGCTTGGTGCAATCGTTTCAATTATGCCGCAGTCAGTTTTAGGCGGTGCAGCAGTTATGATGTTCTCATCAATTGTAATTAGCGGTATTCAGCTGATCACAAAGGAGCCATTGACAGCAAGAAATCTTTCTATCGTTTCTGTTGCTCTTGGTGTTGGCTATGGTATGGGTGCAAATGCAAGCATCTTAAATCAGGCACCACAGGCAGTTCAGCTGATCTTTGGCGGTTCAGGAATCGTTCCGGCAGCACTTGTTGCTATTGTATTAAATATTCTTCTTCCTAAGGAAAAGAAAGAGGATGCAGCAGCGTAAGCAAAGATCACATAAGCTGATATTTGAAGCGATTAAGAAGTATAAGCAAATCTTTTTGTGTATCAACATCTTTTAGTTCATATTCGTCCTGAACGGGTACTAATTGTATCCGTTCGGGATATTTTTTTGCAACAAAACCGCCGCCCTTTCCCTCAGGCAGAGAAAAAAGTTCAGAAAATGCCCAGCTTGGAAAAAGAACAGGGGCACTAGGAGTGTTTTGAAAGGCAGGGCGAATAATTTTTTTGTTGTCAGCTAAAAAAGCATCAATAATATTAATTATAGTTTCGCGGCTAAGAAGTGGCTGATCGCCAGGACAAAACAGGCATCCACTTATATCACCATTACGCGTAACCTCGTCCAAGCCCAGACGTATGGTATCATTTCTAAAGGGCTTATCATGCAAAATAACAGGAACATTTTGAGCATGGCACAGCGAAGCAACATCTGCATGGCGTGTCACAACAACGCGATGTGAAAAAAGACCATCTGTAACAGTAAGTGCGCGACATATCAGGGGCTGCCCATCAAAATCAGCCATCAGCTTGTTGCCGCCAAAACGCTTTCCAAGCCCAGACGCCATAATGACACAGCCAAGATGTGGGGTAGTAGGGGTAATCTGCATAGTATATTCTCCATTTTTAGGTTAGGTTATTTTTTTAGGTACAGTTCACGGATAAGCCAATATTTATAGCAAAGCCCGAAGGTGAATGGATTTCACGAGCCGGAACTAATATTAAAAGTATATCAAAACTGCTTTTCAAAATCAAATTGGATTGGTATAATGAAAGTGATGCTTACAGCATAGGAAAAATGCTGTGACAAATGATAATGGCAGTTTGTTAAAACGACGTAAGGAGATGAGAGGATGGTAACGATACAAAAATATGTTAAGGCGCAGAGTCTTGAGGAAGCATGGAAGCTTAATCAAGGCAAAAAGAATAGGATTCTTGGCGGTATGCTGTGGATGCGTCTTGGAAATGGTACTATAAGTACAGCGATTGATTTGTGTGATCTTGGACTTGACACAATTGAAGAGACAGATGAGGAATTTTCCATTGGCGCACGCGTGACGCTTCGTGAGTTAGAGCAGCATGTAGGATTGAATACATATACGCATGACGCTGTGAAAAATGCAGTAAAGGATATTGTCGGTGTCCAGTTTAGAAATATGGCGACAATCGGCGGAAGCATCTGGGGACGCTTTGGATTTTCAGATGTGCTGACTGTTTTTCTGGCTATGGACAGCTATGTGGAGCTTTATAAGGGCGGAATTGTTTCAATGGCAGATTTTGTTTCAATGAAAATGGATAATGATATTTTGATTCGTGTGATTGTAAAAAAGCGTGCCTGTCAGATCGCATATATGGCTGTTAGAAACCAGAGCACCGATTTTCCAGTGCTGACCTGTTGTGTATCAAAACTGGAAGGAAAGTATCGCGCTGTAATTGGCGCTCGTCCGAAAAGAGCAAAACTTGTTAGTGATGAGAATGGCATAATGGCAAATGGTATCACGAAGGAAGTTGCCGCTGCATTTGCTTCATATGTCGCAGAACAGGTGCCAACTGACAGCAATTTGCGCGGTAGCAGTACTTACCGTACACATTTGATTCATGTATTGACAGAACGCTGTGTGGCACAACTTGAAAATCAGCAATAAATAAACGGCCCAAAACAGAAAGGGAAACGAATGGAAATCAAGGTTAAATTAAATGGAAAAAATGTAATCGGCAATGTGGAAGCAGATACAGTGCTGTTAGACTGGCTTCGTGAAAAGGGATGCCTTAGCGTTAAGCGCGGATGTGACACATCAAACTGCGGTCTGTGCACGGTATTTATGGATAATAAGCCGATTTTATCATGTTCAAAGCTTGCTGTGCAGGCAGATGGTCATGAGATTAAGACACTTGAAGGTCTTCAGGAAGAGGCATTAGAATTTGTAGGATTTATCGCAGATCAGGGAGCAGACCAGTGTGGTTTTTGCAATCCAGGTTTTGTTATGAATACAATTGCACTTCTTCGCGAAAATCAAGATCCAACGGATGATGAAATCCGCGCATTTCTTGCCGGAAATCTTTGCCGCTGTTCTGGCTACGAAGGCCAGCTTCGCGGAATCCGTAACTTTCTTGACAGCCGCAAAGCTTGTGCAGACGAGAAAAATAGCAACTGACAAAGTAGAGCTAAAAGCTCATATCAATGAAGTCTCC